>OIWK01000045.1_pt1 | contig 96426 bp, 79 predicted proteins | sample 1587401 | NCBI WGS metagenome assembly OIWK01 (sample SAMEA3888911, study PRJEB22519) | human gut metagenome | biome: human gut; feature: human-associated habitat; material: faeces | place: Denmark | collected 2009 | reverse complement strand
TTCGTTAGAAAATTCCCACCGGGAGACCTCACATCGAGGAAGGACATTCCGTTCGTCGTGGGCGTTCGTGGCTTCTTCACTAAATCTCAATTTACATCTCTAATGGAACGTGAAGGAATCGCCGTCCTCCACGATGCAGATCATAGTCTTGCCGGCATTGAGGACGATCTCATCACCATTGTCGTCGTAGTACCTCGTGGCACCGTAATCGGAGGTCTTCTCCCAATTCACGTGAATCCCCCGGCCGTTCGTAAAGAACCAGCCATCTCTCGTGGTGTCGTGGCATTGGAATGCCAGGTACCCCTCGCCCAACTCTTCATAAAAGGTATTCTGCACCAGAATATTCTTGAAAGTCAGCTGCTTGCCGGTCAATGCATCGATATGCGGTCCGTCCGTACTGCCGGACAGATGCTGGGAACGATAATAGAGACCGTCATCTTCATTGAATTCAAAATAACATCTGGTCAGAGGGTAACACCCCGACATATCGATATAAGTGGCATCCTTGGCCTTGGAACCGTACTGCCCGAGCGTATTGGGTTCAGCCTTCGTGGCAAAACGGAAATGCTCTTCGTCGGACAGCCCACGATATTCCAGACTGTAGCCTTTTTGGCCGATCACCCGCAGCAGACCAGCCCCGGAAGCATAAGCATTGTGAGGCTTGTTGCGATCCGTGGTGCGGAAAAAGGCTCCTTCATCCGTGCCGGAGGTACCGTCGATATCCTGCGTGTCCGGCTGTGCCAGCAATTCATTGATGAAAAAAGGTCCTCCGAAATGCACCAGGAACGCATCCCATTCAAATGCCCAGTAGGCATAATAATCACGCAGACTCCGGATGTTGCCGATCTTGTCCAGATCCTCCCAGCCTTCATAGACTGCCATCATACGCGTCATGCGGTTCTCAACATTTGCTTCATAGAGAATGGAAGCCTCGGACAGACTATATTGAGGGATCGCGGCAGCCTCATTGGGGATCATGACAGCAATAGGACGCGTGGCAGCAACATCGGCATCCACCCATTCATTGGTGAGACGACTGCGCACCATTCCCTCGGCGGGCGCCACCGAATCATCTTCCACCACGATCGTCACAGGATCCGGAAGCTTGTCATCGGGATCCGTCGAAGAAGCAGGACTGTTGTCCGGCAGGATCGGACTGAAAATATTATCATTATTGTTCTGTGCGCCGCAGGCGGTCAGCAGCAGAGAAGCGGACAGCAGAAGCGCGGCGGCTCTGTGCCATGTCCGTTTTTTATTATTATGAGAAATCATGTAAAAGTCACCTCGACCATAATACGGTATTTATCAAAAACGTTACCGATCAAAAAAATCCATCAACCTTTTCCCTGATCAGATCACAAAAGTATAAATGATCACGCCGCAGAAAATACCTAACAGCGCACCCATGAGTACCTGCAGAGGAGTATGTCCCACGAATTCCTTCAGCTTGTCATGAGGGGAAATCTCGCTGCGGCCCATATCCTCGAAGATCTTCATCATATCATTCAGCACCTGCGCCTGGATACCGGTCTCGCGGCGGACTCCCATGGCATCGTACATCACGATGATCGCCAGGATCAGAGAGATGGCGAACTCGAAACTGCCGGCGCCGTATTCGTAGCATGTCGCAGTGACCAGTGCACATACGGTAGCGGAATGCGAACTGGGCATTCCACCGCTGCCCACCAGACGCTCCGCCACGAATTTTTTGGAAATGATCAGATGTATCAGAGTCTTCAGGATCTGTGCCACGAACCAGCCGCAGGCTGCAGTCAGAAAAATATGATTACTGAAAAATTCTTCAAAAAAAGTCATAAATAACCTCGTTTCTGCCATGCCCCATTTGGAAGGACAGGCATATATAAATTCAGTATAATCCAAAAGAAGAAAAAAGTACAGTGCCTGGCTTGAAATGATGTGGGAAGAATGGCTTGAAATGATGTGGGAAGAAACGTATAATAGTGTCATGTGGAATCTTATAACCAAAGCCTAAGGAGACCAGTAATGAGCCTGTTGAGTGTGATAGTGCCCTGTTATAATGAAGAGGAAAGTGTAGCCCTGTTTTACCGGGAACTGACGAAGAATGATCCTTTTTTCAAGGAAAAAGAAATAGAACTGGAGCTGTTGTATATCGATGACGGTTCCAAAGACGGTACTGTGCGGGAAGTGAAAAAGCTGATCGAGCAGGATCCGCGCGTGCATATTATTTCCTTCTCCAGGAATTTCGGAAAAGAAGCCGCCATGTTCGCCGGACTGGAAAAGTCTCGGGGAGACTATGTGGTCATGATGGATGTGGATCTGCAGGATCCGCCTTCCCTGTTGCCGGAAATGTTCGAATATATCTGGCAGGGATATGACTCCGTGGCTACCCGCCGCGTTACGAGAAAAGGGGAGCCGCCGATCCGCAGCTTTTTCGCCAGAAGATTTTATCATCTGATGAAGAAGATATCCCAGACCGAGATGATGGACGGTGCCAGAGATTACCGCCTGATGACAAGGCAGATGGTGGATGCGATCCTTTCCATGCGGGAGTATAACCGTTTTACCAAGGGAATCTTCGGCTGGGTCGGTTTCCGTACCAAATGGCTGGAATATGAAAACGTGGAACGTGCCAAGGGAGAGACCAAGTGGAATTTCTGGAAACTGTTAGTGTATTCCCTGGATGGGATTACCGCTTTTTCCACAGCACCGCTGCTGATCGCCTCTTTTGTCGGGATCCTGTTCTGCGTGATCGCTTTTCTGATGATCGTATTTATCATTGTGAGGAAGCTGATCTTCGGTGATCCGGTCTCCGGCTGGCCTTCCCTGGTGTGCATTATCCTGATGACCAGCGGCATCCAGTTCTTCTGTACCGGTATTCTCGGACAGTATCTGGCAAAAGCCTATATGGAAGTAAAACGCAGACCGATCTATCTGGTAAAGGAAGAAATCTAGGCATTTTACTGTTACAAAACAGGGGGTAAATGTAACATTTTTGCTTTCTTAACTATATTTTAACGGGAAAATGTCTTTTCAAAAAACGACAGTTATGATATTATTTCTCTGTCAGTCACGGTAGGAGAGCAATACTCGACAAGTATAAAGGGGGACTTGTTTTGGATATTGTAGCAGTAAAAGATTCTGAACTGGAGAGATATGTAACCAAAATCATGCTGGAGATAGGGGTGCCGGCGCATCTGAAGGGTTATCACTATTTACGTGATGCAATTATTTTGTCAGGAAAAGATATGGAAGTGGTAAGCAGCGTTACCAAACTTCTGTATCCTACGATCGCAAAACATTTCAAGACCACAGACCAGAAAGTGGAACGCGCCATCCGGAATGCCATTGAGGTATCCTGGACTCGGGGAAATGTGGAGACATTTGAGAAAATATTCGGATATTCAGCAGCCAGCGGAAGGAACAGACCGACGAACAGCGAGTATATCGCACGTATCGCGGACAACATCCGACTGGATTATAAGGCTATGTAACATATTGAATTTATTCTTTTTAAATTAGGAAAGTTAACGTTTCGATGCAGTATTCTTTCTTACACACTGACAGGGCCGCATGCCGGAAGAGATTTACGGTATGCGGCTTTTTTATGCTTTTTCATGCGTGCCACGTAATATTTGTCAAGTCCCGATAAATATGGTAAGATGATAACGATTCAGAGCAATAGAGAGCCTGCCCGGATCCACGGAGCGGGCACCGGGAGAAAACATGACTTTTCGGATATCGGATTTACTGATCAGAGGCTTTCTGATCATCATCGGGCTGACGGAAGTCGCCCATTTGGCGGGCTGCCTGCTGGGGTGGTCTTTTTTGGCTGTAACGGAGCTGCTGCTGGCGGAGATCGCCGCAGCGGTGCTTGTATTGATCTTGTCCGGCCTGATCGCACATAAAAAGGCAATAGCGGTCAGTGCCATTGCCGTAAAACCGGCACCGGAGAACAGCAAAACGAGCGGAAGACAACAGATTTTGACAGTAGTACTTGCATTTTTCATTCTGCTGCAGGTGCTATGGATCCTCACGGGAGGACGTGTGTGGACGGACGGCGATATGACGCTGGAGACCGTCAATACCTTCCTGAAGGAGAACAGCATCTATACGGTGGATCCCCTCACGGGGGAACCGTATACACAGGGCATGTCTTTCCGTCTGAAGCTGCTGTGCCTGCCTACTCTGTACGGAACCATCAGCCACTGGAGCGGTATGGCCCCTGAAACGGTAGTATACCGGCTGATCCCCTGCCTGACTTTATGTATGGGATACCTGGCTTACGGCAGGCTGGGTGCCGTGCTTTTTGATCATAATAGAGAAAAATGCAATATCTTCCTGATCATAGTGGGAATACTGTTCTGTGCGGGGACTTATATGCCCGGCGTGGACGGATTTGATATTTTCTACGGAGGTTTCCGGGGAGTGACGATCCGTGCGGCGGTGCTGCTTCCCTATCTGTTTTCATGCCTGTTCGAGAGAAAATATCTCGGTGCGGTGCTCTGTATCCTGGCGGAAGCCTGTATGGTCTGGACACTGTACGGCGCGGGAGTGTGCCTGCTCGTGACGGTGGCATGGGTGGCATTACGGTGGCTGTGGACAATGTGCAGCCGCAGCGATCATAAGAAAACACAGGCTGTGAAGACAGCACCGGGAGAGGAGGACGCAGAATGATGACACTTCTGAAGTCCGCCACGAACGGCTGGCTCGATTATACGCAGCAAGGAAAATATGCAGCATTGCTGCTGGTAGCTATCCTCTATCTGGGGTATTGCCTGTGGAAAAGCAAAGCAGCAAGGAACGGTGGGAAGCAGCCGCTGTTCTATTTATATGCGGTGCTGATCACGCTGGCCTGCATCTGCCCGGTGACAGTGGTAATCCTGATGAAATACCAGACCGCGTTTTATTCCTATGTATGGATCTGGACCGCAGTGCCCCAGACAGCACTGATCGCCTGGGCATGTACGGAGTTCCTGTATACCCTGTGGAGAGAAAAAAGTATCCGGAATGTGGCAGCTACATTGCTCCTGGCGGGAATTGTGATCCTGAGCGGGAATCCGGTATCGGACCGGACCGGTTCACAGCTGACACAGGTGGAACAGCCCCGAGAGGTGTTGAGGCAGCTGTCGGAATATCACCTGGAAGAGAGCGGAGAGACGGAATATAGCCTATGGGCTCCGAAGGAGATCCTGGCGGCGGCCAGGGCATACAGTGCCGATATCCATCCCGTGTATGGGAGAAGCATCTGGGATGCCGCGCTGGGAAGCTATTCGTACGACACCTACGAGACATGGCAGGAGGACCTGTATCTGTGGATGAACCATCTGGAGGAGACCGGTGAGCCGGAGTATGTCCGCACGGAGGAAAATACCGGGGAGCGGACCATTGATTTCAGAACCTGCCTTGACAGTGCGGCAGCCGCAGGAGTAGACTACATTTTACTGCCGGGGGATCTGCCGGAGGATACCGTGGAAAAATTGCAGGAGACCCTGGGGACAGACACAGAGCGGAAGACCACAGCAGGATATTACCTGATAGAAATCAGATAGAAACCGGATAAAAACCGGCTCAGAATTCGGATAAACAGAAGGATTACAATATGGAACAGGATTTGATCAGTATAGTGGTACCGGTATACCGGGCGGAAAACTATATCGAAGAGACACTTGACTGTGTGCGGACCCAGACCTATACGAACTGGGAGCTGCTGTTAATAGAAGACTGCGGGCCGGACCGCAGCAGACAGCTCATCGAAGAATATATCCGGCGGACCGGAGACCGGCGGATCCGGCTGCTGACCCATCCCACGAATCTGGGAGCCGCCAGGGCGCGGAACCTGGGAGTGAATGAGGCAAAGGGGCGTTACCTGGCTTATCTGGATGCGGACGATCTGTGGGTACCGGAGAAGCTGGAGCGGGAGCTTGCTTTTATGAAGGAGCAGAAGGCTGCTTTTGTGTTCACAGGATATGAATTCGCCGACGAGAACGGCATAGGAACGGGGAAAATAGTCCATGTACCGATGACCATAAATTATAAGGAAGCCTTGAAAAATACCACGATCTTCACCAGCACAGTAATGTTCGACATGGAACAGCTGTCAAAAGAAGAGCTGCAGATGCCGCAGATCAAGAGTGAGGATACCGCGTTATGGTGGAGAATACTGCGCGGGGGTACTGTAGCTTGTGGTTTGGATGAAAATTTGGTAAAATATCGGAGAGCGGGGAAATCCCTGTCTTCCAACAAGATAGAAGCTCTGCGCAGGATCTGGAATCTGTATCGTAAGGCAGAGGGAATGTCTGTGCCAAGTAGCGCCTGGCATTTCTGCTTCTGGGCAGTACGTGCGGTGAAGCGCAGGATATAGGAGGAGTTTGTGTTGAATACAAACGGTAATTATTATGTGAACAGATTGCGCAGGAGGGAATCCTTCAAGCGCTTGATCAATATAGGACTGTCGGCGATCTGCCTGTTCCTGGAAATTGCCCTGTTTGCCTACATGTGGCAGTTCCACTTCCAGTTCCAGCTGGTAGATCCGCTGCAGAAGATCTGGTACCGCGGCTTCCTGCTGGAGAACGGCATCTACAGCGTGATCCTGATCTTTTTCTCCGTGACCTACGGTGGAATGCGTCTGGGTTATATGAAAAATACGGAGATCATATTTTCCCAGGTGTTTGCAACACTGATGGCGGATGTACTGATCTATGCCGAGCTGTGTATGATGGCGCGTAGTGTGTTCCCGCCGGATATGTTCCTGCTCATGGTAGTGCTGCAGATCGTGGCAGTGATCATCTATGCCAATATTGCGAATAAAATCTATCGTACGGCGTTCCCGCCCAGAGAACTCCTGCTGATCCATGGGGATCGTCCCATCGCGGATATCTGTAAAAAGTTCGAAAGCCGTAAGGATAAATACAAGATCACGAAATATGAGCATATCAAAAAAGGCGCGGCAGAACTCTGCAAAGAGATCCTGAGTGAGTATCAGAACGGTGAGATCAACGCCGTCGTGATCTGGGATATTAATGAGAAGGACCGCAACACTATATTGAAATTCTGCTATTCGCAGTCCATCCGTGTGTATGTAATGCCTAAAATATCAGATGTTATTTTGGTGGGATCCGAGGAATTACATGTATTTGATACGCCGATCCTGCTGACCAGAGAGTATTCCCTCAGCATGGAGCAGCGGTTCATCAAGCGCTCCATCGACGTGGTCTGCTCCCTGATCCTGCTGGTGATCACCTCTCCGCTGATGCTCCTGACGTCACTGGCGATCAAGCTGTATGACGGCGGCCCGGTATTGTACAAGCAGGTGCGCTGTACCATCGGCCAGAGAGAGTTCTATATCATGAAGTTCCGCAGCATGCGTACCGATGCGGAGAAGGACGGCGTAGCCCGCCTGGCACAGAAAAATGACGACCGCATCACTCCGATCGGAAAAGTGATCCGCAAATGCCGTCTGGACGAGTTGCCCCAGCTGATCAATATCCTGCGGGGAGATATGTCCTTCATCGGTCCCAGACCGGAACGTCCGGAGATCATTGCCCAGTATACCGAAGTCATGCCGGAGTTCGCCTTCCGTATGAAGGTGAAGGCGGGACTGGCAGGATTCGCCCAGGTATACGGCAAATACAACACTTCTCCGTATGATAAGTTAAAACTGGATTTAACATATATCGAAAATTATTCTGTATGGCTCGATCTGAAGCTGATGCTTCTGACACTGAAAGTACTGTTCTGGCCGGACAGCACCGAGGGTGTCGAGAGCGAACAGGTGACGGCCTTCAAGGCAGAGTATGACGGCCGTGCGGAAAAAGACGATAACTGATCTGAACGTGTGAGAACATGACAATATGACAATATGGGAGGAAGCCTCATGGAAGCAAGCTATGCTAAGGAACCCTTCGATCTGCGGCTGTTGCTATTGCGGCTGGGCCGTAATCTATGGAAAATACTGGCGCTGACGATACTGGGTACAGTACTGTTCGGCGGCGGTTATTATGTCAAAAATGTGTTGCTGCAGCCCGATCCCGGGTATGCGGCTTCTTCCACTTATAAGGTAGAATATGTCGAGAACCCTAATGCGGCCGGTGCTTACTATATCAACGAAGCCACCTGGAACAGCCTGCTCCACACGGGAGAATTCCTGGACGGTGTGGAGACCCATCTGCAGGAAGCGGCAGAGCGCGGAGAGACCGGTGCTGCGGCAGTGCTGGAACAGGGCAGAGACCGCTGGATCGAAGCTTTGTCGGCTGCCCTGCCTTCCGATTTCAGTATTCCGGTGACAAAGGCTACGACACAGGATCCCGGGGAGAGCATTGCGCTGGCCCATGCCGCGGAAGAGACCATGTGCGGGGAGTTCGCAGAGAGTATGCCGGAGATCACGCGGATCAAAGTGCTGGATCATGGAGACCTCGCAGAGGCAGTGGTGCCGGATGTGCGTCCGGTACGGGCCGTGATCCTGGCGGCGGTGCTGTCCTTGTTTTTCGTAGTGGTGATCTTCCTGTTATGGGAGCTGTCCCGGGACAGCGTCTGGCTCCCGGCCACTCTCCGCAGACGGTATGGATTACACAGTCTGGGTACAGTGGAAAGTACGGGATTTGCGGAAAATGTGAAATATCTGCTAGAGAAAACAAATGCTCATAAAATAGCCGTCTGCGGTGCCCTGCCGGAGGCAGATCCGCAGGAGGCCGTGGACAGACTGCGCGAGCTGCAGCCCATCGACAGAGAATGGATCGCAGTTCCCAGCCCGCTGCTATGCCCTGAGAGCGCAGAGACTCTGCGGGCGGCGGATGTGGTCCTGTTGGCAGTGCCGGCCGGAGCGACGGTGGGTAAGCGGCTGGAGGCTGTGCTGGAGTATCTGACCGCGCAGGACTGTAAGGTGGACGGAGCCTTTTTATGGAATGCGGATGAGACCCTGATCCGAAGCTATTATTTTCTCCCTATGATTGGTTCCGATACAGCAGATAACGATATGAATACGAGAAATACAGAAATGGAACATACAACGACTACCCAGGCAGAAGGAGAGCAGGCATGAAGGTAGAAGTACTGGCATCGGTAATGAACGCTTCTCTTCGTGAAACCGTACAACATATGAACCTGCAGTCCGATGCGGTGATCATCAACCAATGCGACAGACTCGGACAGGAGGAAATGCAGATATCCCAGGAAAACGGAGAGGCACGAACCATCCGTTTCTATAGTTTCCCGGACCGGGGCATCGGCAGAAGCCGGAATGAAGCCATCCTTCGGGCGAGAGGGGATATCTGCCTTTTTTCGGATGCAGATATCGTATATGAGGACGGATATGAAACGGCGATCCTGGCAGAATTTGAGAAAAATCCGCAGGCAGACATGATCATTTTCAATATCGAAGTTGAGGAATCCCGGCGCACCTACCACATCACGGAGCGGAAACGAGTGCACTGGTACAATTGCGGCCGGTACGGAGCGGTGAGCTTTGCAGTCCATAGGGACAGCCTGCTGGCATCCGGGAGCACCTTCTCCCTACTGTTCGGCGGCGGAGCGAAATACAGCAACGGTGAGGACAGCCTGTTCCTGGCGGAGTTCCTCCGGAAAGGCTATAAGGTCTATACCGCGCCTGTGACCATCGGCAGAGAGGAAGCGGGAGACTCCACCTGGTTCCATGGCTACAATGAGAAATTTTTCCATGACCGTGGTGTACTGTATCATTATCTGTATGGAAGGCTGGCAGGACCGCTAGCACTGCGGTTCCTATATGCCCATAAGGGGACATTGTGCAGTGAGGTAACGATAAAACAGGCGAAGCAGTGGATGCGGGACGGCATTCGCGAAGCAGGAAAGCGCAGCTGAGCCTGAACTGCGGCAGACATCGCAGGAGAATACGCGCGAACCGCGGCGGACATCGCAGGAGAATACGCCGGAAATTGAGACAGACATCGTAGGCAGGAAGGGGGTCCCACATGGAAAAAAGTGCACTGGTATATATTGTATTAACACTCGTAACGGTGGGATTCGGCTTCTGCGTGCGCAACAGCGCCTATACGGCAGGATACCTGTCGGGCAGGCGGATGTCTGGAGCACCGGTGGGGTACGATCGGCAACAGGCGAGGAACCTGGTGGCGGAGACCGCCGTATTCTGCCTCCTGGCGGGAGTCTCGGCCTGCCGTATTGCAGTGGGTGGTGACTACTGGGTTTATTGGCTGAAATTCCAGCTGATCGATCAGGGACGCCATGTCTCCTATGAAAAAGGCTTTGTCGGGCTGGTGAAGCTGTTCCACTGGATCTTCGGTGAGGGCTCCTATCTGCCGATCTTCGGATTTTTTTCGCTGGTCACGGTGTTTTTCTTCCTGAAAGCACTGCATGATCAGGCGGACTGGTACGTAGTGTCCCTGTTTTTACTGCTGACCCAGGGCTTTTATTTTAACAGCATGAATTCCGTGCGGTATTATTTTGCACTGGCATTGGCCATGTATGCGCAGAAATACGTATTGCGGGGCGAGTACGGCAAGTTCATCCTCTGGGTGCTGCTGGGATGTACGATCCATAAATCGGTGCTGCTGATCATTCCGGCCTATATCGCAGCAGATCTGCTGTCGCGGGTACGACTGAAAAAATGGCACTACGCGGTCGGGATCCTGCTGATCTTATCCCTGATCTTCGGACAGGGCTTTTATCGGAATCTTATTTTTAAGTTTTATCCCTATTATAAGGATTCCATGTTCGACAACGGCCAGTTGTCCTACGTGAATATCGGAAAATGCCTGGCGGTGCTGATCCTGTGCCTGATCTACTGGAAGGACAGTATCCGGGATGATCGCAGGAACCGTTACTATTTCTATCTGAACCTGGCGGGACTGGTGCTCTATACCTGCGGCTCCTTCATCCCGGAGGTGTCCCGGGTGGCCTATTACCTGATCCAGTCCCAGATCTTCCTGATCCCGGGCGTGCTATGGAATGCGAAAAAGGGATGGTTCCGCAACCTGTGCATTGTCGGAGTCATCGCGGCATATCTGCTGTATTTTGTGATGCTGTTACGTGGCATGTACGATGTGGAGATCAGATTGCTACCTTACCTGAATTGGATATTTGATTAAAAGAGGATTTGATTTATGAGAGTACTGTGGGTCTGCAATATCATGCTCCCGGTGATCGCCGAGGCATTGCATAGAGAAGCTTCCAATAAGGAAGGCTGGCTGTCCGGACTGCTGTCGCAGATCGTGGACCGGGAAGACACCGGCATGACGCTGGCAGTGGCGTTCCCGGCACCCGCGGGGGAAGAGATCCCACAGAGTTTTGTAGTCCGGGTGCAAGGGGAACACCCTGCCTGTGTCGCGGAAGCCACTTCTGCTACGGAAGCTGCTTCTGCTCCGGAGGGGGGCGGTGGATATCTCGTCAGATGCTACGGCTTCTATGAGGATACCGTGCATCCGGACCGTTACCAGCCGGAGCTGGAAGAAGAACTGCGTAAGATCACGGAAGATTATGATCCGGATGTGATCCACTGCTTTGGTACGGAATATCCCCATACGCTGGCGGTCTGCCGTGCCTATCCGCATCCGGAGAGGATCCTTTTGGGGATCCAGGGCATCTGCAGCCTCTGTGCGGAAGCCTATTTCGCCGATCTCCCGGAGCGTGTGACGCGCAAAGTGACCTTCCGGGATCTGGTGAAACGGGACAGCCTGCGCAGCCAGCAGGAGAAATTCGCCCGCAGAGGTGTGATGGAGAGAGAAGCCATCGGTCTGGCGGGAAATATCACCGGCAGGACGGCATGGGACCGGGAGGTGACCACCGGGTGGAATCCCGGAGCACAGTATTATCCTATGAATGAGACCCTGCGCGCTTCCTTCTATGAAGGCAGCTGGAACCCGGAGCACTGTGAACCCCACAGCATCTTCGTCAGTCAGGGAGATTATCCGCTGAAGGGCCTGCATTATCTCCTAAAAGCATTGCCCGGGATCCGCAGGAAATTCCCCGATGTGCAGGTGTATGTGGCGGGAAATGATCTGACGGCATACCACACGCTGAAGCAGAAGCTGAAGATCTCCGCCTACGGACAGTATCTCCGGGATCTGATCCGGGAGGGGCAGCTGGAAGACTGCGTGCATTTCACAGGGAAACTGACAGAACAACAGATGCGGGAACGATTCCTCCGAAGTCACCTGTTCCTGTGCTGTTCTTCCCTGGAAAATTCGCCGAACTCCCTGGGTGAGGCGATGCTGTTGGGACTACCCTGCGTCAGCACCGAGGTGGGCGGGATCCCCAGTCTGTTCGACGGCGGAAGGGACGGCCTGTGGTGTGAAGGACACCGGCTGACAGAAACGGCTGAAACCAGCAGAAATACGACAGATGCGGCTGAAAATAAAAATAACATGTGCAATTCAAAAGAATTAAAAACAACAGAATTGGAAAATATTGTAAAATCCATGGAAAAATCCATCATCGAAATGTGGAGTTCCCCGGAGAAAATGCTGGAATACTCAAAAAATGCAAGAGAACATGCAAGAAAAACCCACGATAAAGAGAAAAATTTTGCAAAATTGCAGGAAATCTATGCAAAGATAGCAGAAAGGCAGGGCTGAGAATGCAGGTGGTATTCGTTTCTAATTATTTTAATCACCATCAGCTGTCCTTCTGCGACGCATTGTATGAACTCCTGGAAGGAAGCTTCTGCTTTCTGCAGACCCAGCCGATGGAAGAGGAACGCGTGAAGATGGGGTGGCAGGCCGAGGAGAGACCGTACGTGCGCTATGTACAGCCGGGCGCTACGACTATGGGTGGCCCGGAAGCACTCATGGGCAGGAATCCTGACGAAGAGACTGCAGGGCATGAATGGCGGCATCTGTTGCTGACAGCTGACGTAGTGATCTTCGGTGGATGCGATGACGAGAGCTACCTTCGGGAACGCCTGGCGGCGGGAAAACCTATCTTCCGCTACAACGAGCGGCTGTATAAAGAAGGACAATGGAAAGCCATCTCTCCCAGAGGACTGCTACAAAAGTATAAAGACCACACCAGATACCGCAAGGCACCGGTGTACTTCCTGTGTGCCGGAGCCTATGTGCCCTGCGACCTGGGGATCATTCATGCCTATCCGGAGAAAATGCTACGGTTCGGGTATTTCCCCGAGACTAGAGAGTATGCGCCGGGGGAACCGTTTTCACGCAAGAAAAAAGGAAGCATCCTGTGGGCGGCGCGGATGATCGACTGGAAACATCCGGAGCTGGTAGTGAAGACAGCCGCTTATCTGAAAGAACATCTGAAAGATCATCTGGAAGAGATTCCTTTTCACATTACGATGATCGGCGGAGGAGAACTGGAGGAAGAAGTACACAGCCTGGCAGAAGAGCTTGGCGTGACGGATAAGATCACCTTCGCAGGCTTCCGGAGCCCGGAGGAGGTCCGGGTAGCCATGGAGGAATCGGAGATCTACCTCGTCACCAGTGACCGGAAGGAAGGCTGGGGAGCGGTAGTAAACGAAGCCATGAACAGCGGCTGCGCTGTCGTGGCGGATCATATGATCGGAGCGGCTCCCTGGATGATCCGACAGAGGGAAAACGGGATCCTCTATCACGACGGCTGTGAACAGCAGCTGCAGGAATACGTTGCAGAGCTGCTGCAGGATCCGGCAGAGTGCCGCAGACTGGGAGAAGCGGCGCAGCAGACCGTCCGGACGGAATGGAATGCACGGATCGCCGCGGAGAGACTGGTCAGACTGTGGCGTGAGATGGGATTCCTAGGCGGCGCCGACGACCAGTGCCTTCCGGCTCCGCCCGTCCCGGCACTGTGGACAGACGGCCCCTGCTCGCCGGCCCCGGTGATCCCGGAGCGACGGATGTATCGATATTTAACGGAAAGAAATGAAGAGGACAGAACGTGAACAGTAATGAGACCAACCAGCCGCTGATCAGTGTGATCGTGCCGGTGTACAATATCATACCTTATCTGCCCCGCTGCGTGGAGAGCCTGCAGAAGCAGACCTATCCGGAGCTGGAGATCCTGTTGATCGACGACGGCTCCACCGATGACACCCCGGCGCTGTGCGACCGGCTGGCGGAAAATGACCTGCGTATCCGCGTCTTCCACAAGGAGAACGGAGGTCCCTCTTCCGCGAGGAACTTCGGACTGACGCAGGCCGCCGGAGCATATGTGGGATTCGTGGACAGCGATGACTATGTGGATGCCGATATGTACGAGCGCCTGTACCGGGCGATCGCGACTACTCATATGCCTATTGCTCAGGTGGGCAGGGATGAGATCGATCAGGACGGCAACATCCTGCCGAACATCTGCGAACCGGTATCCGAAGAACAGGTGATCCCGGCAGAGGATTTCTTAAAAGAGCTGCTGATGCACCGGGGAGACTGCTCCTTCTGTACCAAGCTGTTGCAAAAGGATCTGTTCACAAAGGAAAAATTCCCGGTGGGAGCGTTGAACGAGGATTTCCACCTGCTGGTGAAGCTGCTGACGGATGAGGAGAACATCGTTCCCGGGATCGCGTGCATTCCGGGCCAGACCTACCATGTCTTTTACCGCCCGGACAGCAACACCAGAGATAAAAACCGCTTCTCCAGAGTGTTCGCGGACAACATCGATAACGCGGATATGGTACTGCGGTTGGTGGAGGCGAGATACCCGGAGTTGACGGAGATCGCTTTCCGTTTCGGTGTCTTCCAGAGACTGGACTACATGCTGCATATTCCCATAGCACAGATGACCGGGGACAATGCGTTCTACCGCAGCGTCGTGAAGAGCCTGCGGAAGGGATGGTGGCGCGCCATGAGAAACCCTTACCTTACGAAAAAGAATAAGTGTTATCATACTCTGTTCGCCATAGCACCGAAGGGGATCCGGGTGCTGCACAAGAAACTGAAGCACATATGAAGAGCACATATTAGAGCACATATTTAAAGAAAGAATTGAGTTTCATGAAAAGCAGCAGTTCGGGAGGAAGTAGCTCCGACAGCGGAAGCTCGGGAGGCAGTGACTCCGGTAGCAGTGACAGTGGCAGCACCGGAGGAGACAGCGGCAGCAGCGGCGGAAGTGACGTGGATATGGAGTGGACACCGGATCTGTTGTAGTCCGGCGCATGCGATAGATATTTACATATTAAGAATACCATAAGAAGAAAGGATCTTCGAATACCAATGAAACTGACAGAACGAAAGAAAATGATCCTGATCAATATTGTCTGTGTACTGGCCCTGGCAGTGATATTATGGCCACTGCTGGTCATCTCGAAATATAATTATCCTTCGGCGGATGACTGGTCGTATGGCGTTAATACTTATCGGGCGATCCAGAATCATGAAGGTGTTTTTCAATTCCTTAAGACGGTTTATGAAACCGTCAGGAACGATACCTGGGAAGCCAGATTTGCAAACATTGCACTGGCATCGCTGCAACCCGGAATCTTTGGAGAACATTGCTACGCCATTGTCGCCTATCTGATGATTGGGTCTATTATTTTCTCAGAGATATATCTGGCGGCGCAATGTCTGGGGAAAAATAACAGAAAGCTGATCATTCCCGTCAGTGTTCCGGTAATTATTCTGCAGTTATTATATTGCCCCTGCCCGGAGGAAAGTTTTTACTGGTATACCGGGGCTGTAAATTACACTTTTGTGTATAGCATGTCTCTTGTCCTAATAGCACTGTTCCTGAAACTGTCAGAAACGATGAAAACCGGAAAAAGGTTACTTCTGACATTTCTGGTAATGCTGCTGGCGATCCTGGTGGGAGGGGACAATTTTGCCACCAGCGTATCCACCATGTGTCTTCTTCTCTGCTTGCAGATCCTGTTCCTGATCTACCGGAAGGATGCCTTTCGCAGAACATGGGTCATAACATTATTAGAGACACTCAGCGTGTTGAAATGTGCAACTTCACCGTTGACAACGGCCCGGATTAACGGCAACTTCGGCGGCAGCGTGACGAATACACCGATCATGGCGATCCTGTTGTCCTTCGAGAGAACCTTTCTAAATATTATCAGTTGGACGAACCTTAAAACGTTGCTTGTACTGTTACTGATCCTGCCCTTCCTGTGGAAGGCAGTGAGAAAAATGCAGTATACGTTCCGCCTGCCCGGTCTGTTCACAGCACTTTCCTTTGGCGTGTATGCTTCCCAGGCGACGGCTACGATCTATGTCGACAACACTATGGGCGGTGGCAGACAGGGCGCGATCCTCTGGTATTTCTATGTGCTGTGGATGGCAGCGAATGTTATGTACTGGTGTGGCTGGATTGCAAAGTGTGATGCGATTAAAACACAACCGGCGGATAAACCGGATCAGACAGACAAGCGTGGAAAAATTGACCGCTTAGCACAAAAATACCTCCTGCGTTACTGCACCGTAGCCGGAATCCTTCTGGCGGCAGCAGTTCTCTTCGGAAACGTACAGAGCACTACCAGCTACCGTGCGTACCGCATGTGGAGAAACGGCTGGGCACAGGCCTACGGTGCCGGCTGGGAGGAACGCCTGAAGGTATTGAAAGATGATTCCGTGAAAAATCCGGTATTTACGCCGTTGAATTATGTGGAACTGCTTATGTATACGGATCTTCAGCCGGAAGGTGGGTATACCTGGGTCAATGGTGCCTGCGCAGAATATTATGGAAAAGAATCTGTGACAGTGGTTGCACCGGGGCAGTCACAATAAAAGCTTGTACTTATAGGCAAAATTGATTAAAATAAGGTTGCGGCAATGATTAAGAAAAAAAGATAACGAAGAGGTTAGAATACATGGAACTTACAATCAAGGGGAAGACAATTTCTATCTGGAGCAAAAAGAGAATACTATATACGATCTGTTTCTTCCTGTTCTGCCTGATTGATCAGAGAACCAAAACAGGCTCCGGTAAGGACGGTGCCATTGAGGTCTTTCGCAATCTGACCGGTGTGGTGATGGCACTTATCATTTTTTCACATTACAAATGGGAAGAAATTGTGGCACGGAAGCTGCCGTATCTGCTCTGGACAGTGATTGGCGTGGCAGTGGGCACAGCCTATGTGATACTGGGACAGCCGTTACAGTATTTTGCGAATGGTCGTTTCGTAGCGGCATTGGATGTTTTACTGTTTGGCTACATTCTGATTCATACTTTTATCAGTGCTGTCATAGACAAAAAGCGTCCGCAAATCGACAAAAAGCTCATGAGTCTTTGGACGGTAATGATGCTTCTGATGATTTTCTCCAGAAGTGATTATATCTGGCCGTTTTGCTATTTTGTGATGTTTGGATGCTTTTACCTGACCGATTTTACAAAAGAAGAGCGGGAAGATCTGTTTCAGGGAGGATTAAATGGCATCATCCTGTCATTGTTTGCATTTCAGGGATATTGCTGTATCTTCCGACCGTATGATCTTGTCCGATATACGGGAATTTACAACAATTCAAACATTAATGCGTTATACTATATTGTTGTCCTGGCAGCAATATTTACCAAGATTCTCTATCTAACCGGAAAACAGGCACATAAGTGTTGGAGAATCCTTTACTGGCTGGGAGCCGGAGTTGTGTACACTTTTCTGTTTATGACAATCGGGCGTACCGCATGGCTGGTTTCTTTGTTATTGGGGTTGATCTTTCTGGCATTTTATTGTGGGAGACATCATTTAAAAAAATTTATCACGAGTGGGTTGACATTGCTGCTATGTTTTCTGTTGATGTTCCCGGTGACCTTTGGATTGACCAGATATCTGCCACCGGTATTCCATCATCCCGTGTGGTTCTGGGGAGAATGGAGCGAACAGAGAGTTCATTCCTGGGATCCCTGGAATTCAGAAAAATATGTGGACATCGATGAGGTGATTAAAAATGCTGTGGGAAGGACAGCGGAGATCACTGGTAAGTTAATGGGAGAGTCTCCATTCGTATTACACGTAGCAGCACAGGAAGATTTGAAAGAAGAACCGGTTTTAAAGACAGAAGCAGAATATTATTCGGCGCTTCTGGTGAGAAAGACAATCTATACTCATTATCTGTCAGAATTAAACCTGTTGGGACATACCCGGGATGACCAGGGATTTCAGCTTGGACCGTATTACTGGGTGGGACATGCACACAATATTTTCCTGCAGTATGCAACAGACTTTGGCGTGCCTATGGCGATTGTGTTTCTGGTACTGATAATTGCTGTCTGCGTGAAACTGTTGAAGGAGAGCAGAAACAGCAAAAATGTTGCAGCACTGTCCGCTTTCCTGTTTGTGCTGATTCCCGTGACCTTCGGTATGCTGGAGTACTCCTGGGGCGTGAGCAGCCTGACGATCACCATGATGTTCCTCGCATGGAGAAAGGCAATCTGTGATGGAGAATAAATACAATTCAAGAGTTCCGCTGCAGCGGATCGCGGCACTGGTGATCATGGACATGATGTCCATTTTACTGGTGTCGTTTGCAGCGTTATATATCCGATACGATTTTTCGTTTCAGGACATTGATCCCATGTTTTTCAAACATTGTGAGAATCTCCTGATTCCGAATATTATAGGCACCCTCTTCTTTTTCGTCCTGTGGAAGCTGTACCGCAGTGTCTGGCGTTATGCCAGTGCCAACGAACTGGTCAATATCGTAGGTGCCACTGCCTGTGCGTCTATTGCACAGTTTATCTATTGTAAGTTCACAGACAACCGGATGCCACGCAGCTATTCGGTATTGTATTTCTTCCTGCTGACACTGGCGATCAGCTGTATCCGTTTCGGGTACCGGATCCTGCGCATTATCAACAACAAGCGCCTGAATCTGGTAGGAAGGGATCACTGCGCCAATGTCATGATCATCGGTGCCGGCGCCGGAGGAGACATGATCCTCAAAGAGATCGAGAACAGCCGCTACCTAAGCATGCGTGCCAAATGTATCATCGACGATCAGCCGGGCTGCCATGGCAAATTGATGCGCGGTGTACCGATCGTAGGCGGACGGGAAAGCATTCTGGATGCCGTAGGGCAGTACAGCATTGATGAAATCATTTTTGCCATTCCCTCTGCCAGTGTACAGACGAGAAAAGAGATCCTGGACATCTGTAAAGAGTCCGGCTGTAAATTGCGTACCATCCCCGGTACTTACCAGCTCATCAACGGAGATGTCTCCGTATCCAACCTGAAAGAAGTGGATATCGAAGACCTGTTGGGCAGAGAACCGATCCGGATCAATACCGAAGAAGTGCTGGATCATGTCAGCGGTAAAGTCATCCTCGTCACCGGAGGCGGCGGCTCCATCGGCAGTGAACTGTGCCGGCAGATTGCGGCACACCATCCGAAACAGCTGATTATCCTGGATATCTATGAAAATAATGCTTATGATATCCAACAAGAGCTGCTTCGCAAGTATCCGGAACTGAATCTTGCGGTGCTCATCGCTTCTGTGAGAAATGAAGAGCGCATCGACAGCATCTTCGAGACGTATCGCCCTAACATCGTATATCATGCGGCAGCGCATAAACACGTTCCCCTGATGGAGGACAGCCCTCACGAGGCGATTAAAAATAACGTATTCGGCACCTATAAGGTGGCACAGGCGGCAGACCGCTACGGTACAGACAAGTTCGTCCTGATCTCTACAGACAAAGCGGTGAATCCCACGAATATCATGGGTGCGTCCAAGCGTCTGTGCGAGATGCTGATTCAGACCATGAACTGCTGTTCCCGTACGAATTACGTAGCCGTCCGGTTCGGTAATGTACTGGGCAGTAACGGCAGCGTGATTCCTCTGTTTAAAAAACAGATTGCCGAAGGCGGTCCCGTGACGGTGACGCACCCGGATATCATTCGATACTTTATGACAATCCCCGAAGCCGTATCTCTGGTACTGCAGGCAGGTGCCTATGCGAAAGGCGGAGAGATCTTCGTCCTGGATATGGGAGAGCCTGTGAAGATCCTCGATCTGGCGACGAACCTGATCAAACTGTCCGGTTACCGTGTCGGAGAAGATATTGAGATCAAATTCACCGGCCTGCGTCCCGGAGAAAAGATGTACGAAGAGCTTCTCATGAATGAAGAGGGCTTGAAGGAAACCGCGAACAAGATGATTTTCATCGGTAAACCGATCGAATTCGACGAAGAACAGTTCCGGGAGCAGTTGAAGGAACTGGAACGGGCTGCTGTGGATGAGACTTCGGATATCCGTGCGGAAGTAGAGAAAATCGTACCGACGTACCATCCGGCGTAGAGGATAAACGTAATGGGCAAACGTAAACGTAATCTGACAAGTCCAAAACAGGGATAAGTGATATGATAAGCGATATAGGAAAAGACAGAACAGTATGAAGCATTGAACAATATGAAAATTAATGAAATATAAAGAAACGGATACGAGGGAGAACCATTATGACCACAGCCACACAGACAGACAAGCGCATACGCAGATACACACCGCTTAAGAGGACGCTGGACATTCTCTTGAGCGGCATAGGCATCCTTGTGCTGTCACCGATTCTCCTGATCCTGTGTATTGCCATCAAACTGGATTCCCCCGGACCGATTCTCTTCAGGCAAAAGCGTGTGGGCATCCACAAGACACATTTCCAGATCTACAAATTCCGTACCATGCGCACAGATACCCCGAAGGATATGCCGACACACATGCTGAACAATCCGGAACAATACATTACACATACCGGCAGATTTTTACGTAAAACCAGCCTGGATGAACTTCCGCAGATCTTCAATATCTTCAAGGGAGATATGAGCATCGTGGGTCCCCGTCCGGCACTGTGGAACCAATATGACCTGATCGCGGAACGTGATAAATACGGTGCCAATGAGATCCTCCCCGGGCTGACCGGCTGGGCACAGATCAACGGCAGAGACGAACTGGAGATTCCGGTGAAGGCAAAGCTGGATGGTGAATATGTCAAAAAATATGGATTTGCTATGGATCTGCGTTGCTTTTTCGGCACCTTCGTGAGCGTATTGCGTCAGGATGGTGTCGTAGAGGGCGGCACGGGCAGTATGAAGCGCAATGAGGAAAATAAATGAAAAAGATACTGATCTTAGGTGCCAATAGTTATATTGGCACCTCTTTTGAAAATTACATACAGCAAAAATATCCGGACGATTATGAGATTCACACGACAAGCCTGCACGGAGATGCCTGGCAGCAGGAAGACTGGAGCGGTTATGACAGCATCCTCAATGCCACGGGGAAAGCCCATGCGGATATCGCGCAGCTGTCGGAAGCACAGAAACAGGAATATTATACGGTGAACTGTGGTCTGGCGGTCGAGGCAGCGAAAAAGGCCATCGCAGACGGCGCTGCACAGTATATCTACCTCAGTAGCATCATCGTCTACGGTGACAGCAGCAACAGCAGAACCCCCGTAAGGATCACTGCAGATACGAAGCCGGCTCCATCGAACTTCTACGGGGACAGCAAGTGGCAGGCAGAACAGCAGCTGCAAAAACGATTCACAGACATAGACGTTACCCACCTGGTTATCCTGCGTCTCCCTATGATCTACGGTCCCGGCTGCAAAGGCAATTATAAGACCCTGGTAAAGATGTCACAAAAGCTTCCCCTGTTCCCGACCTATCATAATGAACGCAGCGTGCTTCATATCGACCACCTGACAGAATACCTGCGGAACCTGGTCAATAGCGGAACAGGTGGACTGTATCTGCCGCAGGACGATACCTGCCGCAGCACGCCGGATATGGTCTTCGAACTGGCGGAAGCCGCCGGGCGACGCATGTACCATGCTGCATGGATGAACCCTTTTGTACGATTGGCGTTTTACCTTCCGGGCAAGCCGGGAAGACTTGCAAGAAAAGCATTTGGTACGCTGGTAATCGATCATGAACTGAGTAAAAGCAGCCAAGGCAGCCAAAGCAGCCAGAACGGTCATAAGCAAAAGCGGATATCCGCCGATCCCACCGTCAGTATCATTACCGTGACCTACAACAGCGAGAAAACCCTCCGGCACACCATTGAATCCGTGTTGGCGCAGACCTATGCAAAAATCGAATATTGGATCATAGACGGTGCAAGCAGCGACCATACCGTAGAGATTGCGGAATCCTACCGGGCTGAGCTTGAGGCAAAAGGCATTCGCTATCATATCCTCAGCGAGCCGGACAACGGCATCTATGATGCCATGAATAAGGGAATCCGCCATGCGACCGGAGAGATCATCGGTATCATCAACAGCGATGACTGGTACGAACTGGATGCAGTGCAGACCGCCGTAGAGACATTTCAAAACACCGGCTGCGACCTGATGTACGCTAACATCCGTATGTACAAAGCGGACGGCAGCAGCTTTGTCAAAAAAGCGAGGACGAGAAAATTCCAGACCTCCAGAGACTGGAACCATCCGACGACCTTTGTCCGTGCGGAATGCTATAAAAAATACCCTTTCCGCAAGCTGGGCATCCATGATGACTACGGATTTTTTCTCCAAATGCGGAAACAGGGGAAGAAAATCGTTACTGTGGATCGAGTACTGGCGGACTTCCACATGGGCGGCGCCAGTAATCACAAGGATCTGAAAGCTGCCAAAAAGCGGATCCGGGACAGATATCTGTACTGCTATCGTATCAACGGCTACAGCAGATGGTATCTGATCGAATGCGTGGCAATTGAGGCAGCAAAATTCCTCCTGGGATAACCCGCCAACAGATCCTTCCGACCCGGAAACGGCAGGACAACCATAATTCAGTAAAACTATTTAGAGGCATATCGTAATGAAAATATTACAGATCAATTCCGTCTGCGGCGTTACAGGAACAGGACGTATTGTGACGAATCTCTATGATGCGGCACAAAAACAGGGGCATGATTGCATCATCGCTTATGGAGAACATAAATATCAGAACCACCCGGGAGACAGAAAAACGATAGAAATCGGCACTATGCGAGACTGTAACCTGCATGCGGCTGCTACGAGACTATGGGATGCCCAGGGGTTCGCCTCGCGCAGAGCGACAGAGGAGTTTTTGAAAAAAGTAGACGAATATGCACCGGATATCGTACACCTGCACAATTTACATGGTTATTATCTTAATATCGATCTTCTGTTCCGCTATCTGAAACAGAAGAAGCTGAAGGTGGTGTGGACATTACACGATTGCTGGTCTTTTACCGGTCATTGCGTTCATTTTCTGGAAGTCGGATGTGATAAATGGAAGACGGAATGTGGGCATTGTCCGTTGACGCGGCAATATCCCGCCAGTCTGTTTGTCGACCGGTCTGCCAGAAACTACCGAAGAAAAAAAGAATTGTTTACCGGGATAGAGGATATGACATTGCTTGTGCCCTCCCACTGGCTGGAAAGCCGGGTGAAACAAAGCTTTTTACAGGAGTATCCGACGAAAGTGATTTACAACGGAATTGATCTGGACACCTATCATCCGACAGCCGGTAACTTTCGTAAAAAATACGGATTGAGGGACAAATTTATCGTGCTGGGGGTTGCCAATGTATGGGTGGAGAGAAAAGGGCTTGCTACCTTCTTAAAACTATCGGAACATCTGGGTGAGACCGCAAAAATCGTATTGGTAGGATTGACACAGGATCAGATCCAAACTCTGCCGGAAGGCGTGCTGGGATTACCGAGAACCGACACACCTACGGAACTGGCAGAAATCTACACAGCAGCCGATGTTTTCGTCAACCCCAGCAGAGAGGAGACCTTCGGCCTGACCGTGGCAGAAGCCATGGCATGCGGTACCTGGCCGATCGTCTATGCAGATACCGCCTGCGCGGAAGTCGTGGAACATGGCAAAGGACAAATTGTGACAGGAGACCTGCCGGAATTAGAAGCAGCGATCCGTAACTGTATCCAACAAGGTGTTCCCGGGGATATTGCGCCTGCAGCTGCAGTTTTCTCCGGAGAACGCTTTGGCCGTGAGGTTGTGAATATCTACGAGCAAAAAGCAGGAAAAGAAAGATAGGAATTAAGGGATAGCATCATGAAAGTACTGTATATTACCAACATCCCCTCCCCTTATAAGGTGGATTACTATAATGAACTGGGAAAATATTGTGAACTCACGGCGCTGTTCGAGGCGGAGACTTCCACCGAACGCAGTGAGGAGTGGAAAAAATACCGTTTTGAGACTTTCGATGGCATCATCCTGAAGGGAAAACGTGTAAGTGTAGATACCGCCTTCTGCCCGGAAATCGTGAAATATCTGCAAAAAGGAAGGTATGATATCGTGGTGTTGACCGTACTGGCATCCCCCACAGCGCTTCTGGCGGTACACACCCTGCGCCGCAGGAAAATCCCGTACTACTACGAGGGAGATGGTGGATTCGCCAAAGAAGCATCCGGTATCAAAGCGACCCTCAAGCGCTATCTCATCAGCGCTGCCGGGAAATGCTTCAGCAGTTCCAACGAGTTCGACCGGTACTGTATCACCTACGGCGCAAAGCCGGAAAATCTCATCCGATATCCCTTCACCTCTGTAAAAAAGGCCGACTGCCTGACAGAGAGACTACCCGATGCAGAAAAACAGCGCAGAAAGCAGGAATTCGGCATCACGGAAAGCTGCGCTGTCATCTCCGTGGGACAATTCATTCCGAGGAAAGGAATGGATCTATTACTGGAATGCTGTAAAGATCTGCCGGAGCATGTGGGAGTCTATATCGTAGGCGGCACGCCACCGACAGAATATCTGGAAATCTGTGAGAAATACCGGTTACAAAATGTCCATTTCCTGGATTTCATGCCCAAAGACCGGCTGATGCGGTTGATGACGGCAATGGATCTCTTCGCCCTGTTTACCAGAGAAGATATCTGGGGACTGGTCATCAATGAGGCGATGGCGGCAGGACTGCCGGTAATCAGTACAGACCGCTGTATTGCGGCGTTGGAACTCATCCCGGGCAGGGGCACCTGTGAAAACGGGAAAGAAGATGCGGACGCAGGGATGATTGTAGAGAATGAGAACCTTGGACAGATGAAGGAAGCACTCCTGACACTGATACAATCCCCCGAGCTTCGGGAGAAGCTGTCGGAAAACGCAATCTGCCGGATACAGAGCTATACGATAGAAACGATGGCAGCAGAACATGACAGAATATTTCAGAAACTGAGTGCAGAGCGTCGGGAGCGTAGGAATTAGAGCGACACAGAAATATCGGAAGCATAGGAATACAGGAACAAAGCATGAAACGAACACATAAATCGATCATCAACGTCATAGCCTCCGTCGGCACGAACGCCATCATCCTGATCACGGCGTTTATCGTCCAGAAAGCGCTGGTCGCTACCATGGGGGCAGATTATAACGGTATCAACGGACTATTTAGCAGCATCATCTCCATGATGTCACTGGCAGATCTGGGGATAGGCACCGCCATCATCTACCACATGTACCAGCCCGTGGCCGAGCGAAATACGACAATGATCAACACCCTGCTGCATTTTTACAAAAAATGCTACATCGTGATCTCCGGCGTCGTCCTTGCCATTGGTGTCGTCGTGGGGCTGTTTCTGCCGATGCTGGTGGGAGATGTGGACATCCCGGACAGCATTTACCTGATTTATGTCCTGTTTCTCTTAGACTGCCTGTGCTCCTATTTCCTAGCGTATAAGAAATCATTGCTGTATGCGGACATGATGAACTATATCCCGGATACGATCTATTTCGTCACCTATCTGGTACAGAATGCACTGCAGGTCTATGTATTGATAGCGTTCCACAGCTTTCTTCTCTTCCTCATCGTGAAGACGCTGGGGAAAATCGTATCCAATCTGCTGATCTCTGTGTATATCAGCAGAAAATATCCTTTTACCCGGGGAAAACAGGTCGCCCCGGTACCGGAGGAAATCAAATCCGATATCGTGACCAAGGTGAAGGGACTGTTGTGCCACAAGCTGGGAAAGATGCTCGTCACCGGCAGCGACAGCATCGTGATCACAGGTGTCCTGGGACTGGGCGTCATGAACCTCTATACGAATTATCACCTGATCATCGGCGGAATTACTGCATTGTTAAACCGGATCTTCGAGACACTGACCAACAGTGTGGGCAACTTTTTGCTCGACAGCAGCAAAGAGCGCAACCGCGAGGTCTACCAAAAGATTGATTTCCTCAACTTCTGGTGCTTCGGATGCGTGGCAGTGGGCATGTATGCCGTGCTGCAGCCAATGGTCACCCTGTGGCTGGGGGAAAACTTCCTGTTCGACAAGACCGTGCTGTTCGTCCTCGTCGTGAACTTCTATATGGAAGGCATGCGGGCGAGTGTCAATACCTTCAAAGAGGCAGCAGGCATCTTCCATGAAGACCGCAGGATCCCATTGGTGGAAGCTGGCTTGAACCTGACCGTGTCCATTGTGCTGGCGAAGCTTATGGGGGCAGCAGGCGTATTCCTGGGCACCATCTTAAGCAGCCTCGTCGTCTACCTCTACAGCTATCCGAAATACGTGTGTAAGCCACTCTTTGGCATGCACTATAGTCAATACGTGGGACAGACCCTCAGACACCTGCTGGTGCTCCTGGCGATCCTCGGTGTGACGGAAGCAGGTATCCGGCCCATGGCGAGCTGGAATCCCTGGCTCCGGATCCTGACAGGCGGCGTGGTGGCGGTCCTTGTCTTTCATGCAGTATTTTTACTGCTCTATGGGAAAAGTGACGAAATGAAATATTATGTGGGACTGGTAAAGAGTAAATTTTTGAGGTGATTATTTACCTGTGATGTCTGGAAGCAGCAGATTTTCTTGAGAAGCCTAAATGGATATGATACAATAAAAAATACCTAATAGGAAGCCAATGAGACAAGGAGGTGCATGGAATGCCTGCAGTACCGGTGGAACACTATCCACAGCTGCTGTCCGCAGTGACGCAAAGCGAAAAAATCGTATATTTATGCGGCGCAGGGGCATCCATGTCTCTGGGAGAGCATCAACTGAGCTGGACCAGGTGGCTCCTGGCAGGGAAGTCATATCTGACGGAAACGGAACAGACCGAACTGGAACAGAGGATCGGCAACTGGACAACCGCGGAATTGATCGATGCGGCAACCTATCTGCTGGCCGGATTAAAGGCGTCGGGTAACTACCACGATTTCATGGACCGGACGATCGCATCGGTACACCCGGTCAACAAAACCTTCTGCGAAGCACTGCAAAAAATCTGGCGCGCAGGCGATCTGATCATCACAACTAATTATGATATGCAGATCGAGGAAGCGGTAGGCGGCGCAGGTATCTCCTATACGACACCGGCGGACATCCTGTCCGTGATCCGCGCAAAAAGCGCAAACAAAGTGATCCACCTGCACGGACGCTATGACAGAGAAAACGGCGCGGATGACATCATTGCGGACGGACCGCAGTACCAGAGCATTCTGGATAACAGCGGCGCACAGTTTATACAGAATCTCCTCAGCACCTACCCCATTGTGATCGTCGGCTGCGGCGGAACCGTGGAAGATCCGAACCTGGCGGGATTCTTATCGTTCGCGGCGGAGAAGCTGGGGACGTCCGATATCCCCTATTTTTACCTGATGAAAAAGGGCGATACGGCACCGCCATTGCCGAGGAATGCAGTGATCCTATTCTATGGAGACGACTATACAGATCTTCCGGAATTCCTGCAGGAACTCTCGCTGCTACGCTTACAGCAAAGAGTGAGATTAAGACCACTGATTTCTGTAAATCCGTATCAGGAGCGCAAACCGGTGACATCTGCGTTCGGAAGAATGCATTTCGCCAACGGATTTCTAAAATTTACCGGCAGAGAGACTGAACTGGCAGCCCTGAACCGGTTCCTGGAAGAGGAACCGGACTTCCTGTGGTGGACAATCCTGGGAGAAGGCGGTATGGGAAAAAGCCGTCTTGCGTTGGAATGGCTGCGAAAGCTCCCGGCGCACTGGTTTGGATACTTTGCCAAAAAGAATGCGGATGCCGTGTGTGACTTCCCACCGTTTACAGATACGGTAGTCATATTTGATTACGTACTGGGACAGGAACAGCCATGCGCGGAGACCATTGCCGCGTATCTGGAAAGCTTCGCAAATACGCCGTATAAACTCAGGATTCTCCTACTGGAACGACGGGAACAAACCACAGAAGATGACTGGCTGCTCCGTATGAAACGGGCGATGTCTTCCGAGGCGAGACTGGAATTTGAAGCCGGAAGCTACAGGGAACAACCCTTATCTCTGGGCGCATTGGGAGAACAGGATGCACTGGAATATACGGAGAACTATCTGGAGAACTATCTCCCCCTGCTTAAGACAACCGCATTTATCACGGACTGCCGCAACCACAGGCAAAGAACAGCAGAAGAGATCCAAAAGACCTACCACGATTCCATGGCACCGGATTGCGACCGGCCCCTGTATCTGAGTATCTATATTGAAGTATGGCTCAGCAAAGAAGGGCACTTACGGCTGAATTCCACAGAAGAGCTTCTGTCGGAATACCTGAACAAGGAGAAGAAACGCTGGAGTGTACAGCTGGGACGGGATGACCTGGTGGATTCTTATCTGCGCGTCCTGGCGGTGGCATGTGCCATCGACAGCTTTAACCTGACGGACCGGCACGGAGATGACTATCTGGAGGATGACTGTCGGAAACTGATCCAATATTTCGATGAGCAAAGCGCCCGTCCGGGGGCGGAGAATCTGTTCCGGGAGCTGTATACACGGATGGATACCTTGATAGAAAACGGAGACGATGCAGAGGACTCCATACCGGAACTGCTGTACCATCCGGAGAAACTGGAACAAAAAGGGAAGGTAGAAGCGGCAGAGATGGTCCGGAGCTTAGGCGAAGAAGCGCGGCTCGGGTATATGGCAAGCTATGCCAAACTGGATGCCAATCTGGACGAAATGTATCTCTGGATGCTCGTCAATACAGGAATCGCTACACCGGAACAGGAGCAAAGGGCGCAGGAGCTCCATGAAGCCGAGCAGAAAAGAGTCGCGGCATTACCGCAGCATGCATGGATCGTGGAGCCGGTGCTCCCGGATATAATCAGAGAATATATCGTATCGTATGCCATCAATGAAAGAGATATCGAACGGTTCGCCAGACTGGCAAGAGCGAATTCCGTGATGGGACTGGCGCATTTCATTGCACTGGCACTGGAAGACTGGCCGGACAATCAAAAGCTGCAGAAGCTGGCGGTCACACCACCGTCGGAGATGCTGAACTATTTTGAATATTATGTGGGACTATTGCCGAATCTACGGGCGGTGCAAGACCTGTGGGCAGTAGAGGAAGCTTTGCTGCAGAGCGAACCGTTTTATGCCGGGTATGCATTGGAAATATGGAGAAGGATCGCAATTACACTGACGGAACGGAGAGATACGGAACGGCTGTATGAAAGCAGCGTACGATTCCTGACCTATCTGCAGAAAACGGCGAAAAAACGAACCATTACAAAAGAGGCAGTGGATGTCCTGGAAGCTTATTGTGTAGGATTGCACAATGCGGAAGAAGTGGAGAAATACAGCAGGCTGTTGGAACAGTGCAGTGAATTCGCAAAGGAACTGCGTGAACTTCCGGAGATCGGCGAATTCTGCTGCAGCAACTATGCAAATTTGCAGCATCTGAAATTGTACGAAGACCGGAAAGCGGATCTGCAGCCGGAATGGGAACGGATCGCTGAACTTCTCCGACAGTGGGAGTATCCGGAGAATTTGTGCCGGTTATCTCTGGCAACGGCACAGGAGGCAATCCGGTATCTGGTGAAGAAACAGGACCTCTCAAGACTGCAATATCTGCAAAGCCTGACCCATACGATATATGGGAAAACAAACCTCTGTGAGGCAGCAGAAGCAGAGAGCCTGTGCATCGCCAATCTCGTAGCATTCCGGAAGAAAGTGGATTCAAAGCAATACGAGATCATACAACAGTACCAAAAGGAATTCTCACAATCCAAGGCAATCCAAATGTCCTATATCAGCGTAAGCGACCTATTTTATGCCCAAACCGCGGATTACAAGAAAGTACCGGATGCTGTGCTGCGTCTCGCCAAAGAATGGGCAGAACGGTATCCGGAAGACATAGAGTTCCCGGAGGGATATTTCGGACTGCTGCTGTCCGGACTGTTCTACGCGAGAGCACATGATCTCAGAAATGAGCAGAGGAGACTGTTCCGGGAAATGAAGCGGATCGCTGAAAACACGGATGATTCGGAGTATGAAGAGCGAAGCCAGATGTTAGAAACATTGCACAGCTTACAGGCACTCTATGGCTATCACTGACAATATGCCTGGAATGTCGGTAAACAGGAAGGAAAATCATATGCTGGAATTACGAAAAAAACTGAGTAACTATCAGGAAGTCTTCTATCTGCTGTTCCTGCTCCCTATGACGGGCATGCACTCTATGGGAATTAATTCCGATGACAGGATCTATCTCTACGTATTTGCAGTAGCAACTTTATTCCTGCTGTTGAAGATGGCGGTGACGGATTTCACCTGGAGAGAAATTTTGATCATGAGTGTGTTCGCAGCATTATTGGGTGCAAACTTCCTAAGGAACGGTGAGAAAACGCTGATACTCACGGCTATGGGAATCTTTGGTGCAAAGAACGTGAACCTCGACAAAGTCATGAAATATGCGCTGTGGGAAAAAGCGGTGTTGACCGTGGGGACACTGACGCTGGCGGCGACAGGGGTGATAGAGAATGAAAGGATGCTGTTGCCTAAAAATGGGGAATATTTTGAAATCCCCTGCTATGGTTATTATCATCCTAATATGGCTTTTGCTAATATTTTTATGATATTATTATTGGCAATCATTGTATATGGCGATAAACTGAAATGGTATGCATATGTTCTGGGAACGATGATTATGTTAGGAACTTATTGGGTATTTATGTGTCGTACCGGATTGGTAGTATGGGCTGTGCTATGTTTTATGATGCTTGGATATCGGATTATGAGTCACATTCACTGGGAGAAGGGATATCTCTATTTCTTTACAGCAATCCCAGCAGTACTTATGATATTGACGCTGGTGATTCCGCTTGAGGCTCGTAAGAATGCAGTGCTCGCTGAAAAAATCCATACCCTATTAACTGGAAGGATAGCTTTAATTAATAAGGTATATGACGATGTCTGGGGATTAGTTTTGGGACACATTCCTGTGAGATCTTTTGATAGTATGTATTTTACTACAGTATATAATTATGGCTGGGTTCTTCTAATATTATACTTGGTTGCATATACAGTTGGAATAAGGTATTCTATTCGGAAGGGACAATATTATATTGCAATTGCATTGGGTGCAACAGCCGTGTATGGTTATGTGGAATTATTGCCACTCAGTGTGATATGGAATTTGCCGATGATATATTTAGCCCAGGCATTATTTAGGGAGAGAATGGTAGTGCATGAATAATTATAATAAAAAATATCAGATCATAGAAAGTTATGGTTTGTTCCTAATGGATATCATATGTATCACAGTATCCTATGGATTGGCATATCTTTTGCGTTTCCATGGGGTGCAGTCTCCATTGGGAGAACGGGAGATTGCGCAGATTTATCTGCCTTTTCTATTAATCTGTATGCTCAACAATTTTTTTACAAATGAATACAAGCATTTTTTCCAGAGAGGATATTATTATGAACTGATACGGGTCGTGCGGTATAATGTTATCCTGTTTCTAGTAACAAGTGCCTACATTTATGCTTTTCGACTGGAACTGGATTTCTCCAGACTGCTGTTAGGCTATTTTGTCGTTATTAATACGATTGTGACTTACTTGGTACGTATTGCTTTTAAAAGTTATATGCGTCATTATTATAGTAAAAGCCGCAGTAGCGACAAAGTTATGATCGTGACTTCTGAGGCAGAAGCAGAGCATGTCATGCAGCAGATCGGGAAGGATGCAGCATGGAGTTACGAAGTCGGTGCGATTGCATTGATAGATGCAGATCATGTAGGAGAAACGATTCACGGTATTCCGGTTGTAGCAAAGGATGAGAATGTCATTGATGTGGCCAGACAGAGTGCAGTGGACGTTGTATTATTGTATTGCCCACATATGAATACGCGGGAGTTGGAGCTCCTAGTACAGTCATTCTTGGCTATGGGGGTGGTATGCCATAACTGTGTGGAACAGTTTGGATTCGAAATACCTTGTAGAAGTGTGGGAAAATTCGCCGGTATGCCGGTGATGACTTATGTCATGACAGAGATGGACTATCGCCGTATGATGATCAAACGCTTGATGGACATTGTGGGAGGACTGGTAGGTGTTCTGATTACCCTGACATTTACCCCTTTTGTAGCACTGGCTATCAAACTGGAATCCAAGGGACCGGTATTCTTCTCCCAAGTGAGAATCGGTAAGAATGGCAGACGGTTTAAAATGTATAAATTCCGATCTATGTACATCGATGCGGAGAAGCGGAAGAAAGACTTGATGGCACAGAACGAGGTGAAGGGATTGATGTTCAAGATGGACAACGATCCCAGAATTACCAAAGTGGGACAGTTTATCCGGAAAACCAGTATTGATGAATTACCGCAGTTTTTCAATGTATTAAAGGGCGATATGAGTCTTGTAGGAACGAGACCACCGACAGTAGATGAATTTGAACAGTATAATATCTACTATCGCAGAAGACTGAGTATTACGCCAGGGTTGACGGGGATGTGGCAAGTCAGCGGAAGAAGCGATATTAAGGATTTTGACGATGTAGTGAAGCTGGATCTGAAATATATAGATGACTGGTCGTTAAGACAGGATGTGAAGATACTGATACAGACAGTAGGAGTGGTACTGTTTGGAAGAGGGTCTAGATAAAAAGATAGGATATGCAAGATGAAAAAAAAAGAAGTGACTAGTGAAAATATGAAGGTATGTTTAGTAGGCTCTTCTGGCGGTCATTTAACACATTTATATATGTTAAAGCCCTTTTGGAAAGACAAAGAACGATTTTGGGTGACTTTTGATAAAGAGGATGCTAGAAGCCTACTGGAAGATGAAAAAGTGTATCCCTGTTATTATCCTACAAATAGGAGCCTTAAAGCATTAATTAAAAATACTATAATTGCCTGGAATGTGTTACATAAGGAGAGACCAGATCTCATTATTTCTTCTGGAGCGGCAGTGGCTGTACCATTCTTCTATTTGGGAAAGATAATGGGAGCAAAGTTGATTTATATTGAGGTATTTGACAGAATTGATAAACCTACCATGACAGGAAAGATGGTATATCCAATTGTTGACAAATTTATTGTCCAGTGGGATGAACAGAAGAAGGTTTATCCTAAGGCAGTCAATCTTGGTAGTATTTTTTAAAGAGGTAAAAGATGATATTTGTAACTGTTGGAACACATGAGCAGCCATTTGACAGGCTTGTAAAAGCAGTAGATGAATTAAAAAGAGATGGAATAATTACTGAAGAGGTTATTATGCAAACAAGGTTCAGTATCTATGAACCTAAATATTGTGAGTGGAGTAAATTAATTCCCTATCGGGAAATGATAAAAAATGTTGAAAATGCGCATATAGTAATAACGCATGGTGGTCCTGCGAGCTTTATTATGCCGCTTGAAATGGGTAAGACACCCATAGTAGTTCCCAGACAGCATCAGTTTGAGGAGCATGTTAATGATCATCAAGTTGAATTTGCAAGAAATGTAGCAGAGAAAATGGGAACAATTATTCCGGTGGAAGATATTACTAAATTAGGAGAAATCATAAGGAATTATGACAAGATTGTTGCTGGAATGGAACATGAAATGTGTAGTAATAATGAAAAGTTTTGTGATGAATTCCAAAAGATTGTAGATGGGATAATGAAATCAAAATATTGATACAGACAGTAGGAGTGGTACTGTTTGTAAGAAAGTCAAAGTAAAACTGTAAATAATTTCAAAAGGAGAATGAACTAATGATCATAACAAGAGCACCATTCAGAGTAAGTTTTTGCGGAGGTGGAAGCGATTTGCCCTCGTTTTATGAAAAATATGGTGGTTGCGTGTTGAGCACTACAATTCGTAAGTATATGTATCTTACAATTCACAATTACTTTGAAAAAGATCAAATTGTGTTAAAATATTCAAAAACAGAAATTGTACACGATTATTCAGAAATAGAACACCGCATTTTCAAACAATGCCTGAGCGATTTCGGACTAAAGGGTGTGGAACTGTCATCTATGGCAGATATACCTGCAGGTACAGGACTCGGTTCCTCCAGTACATTCACTGTGGCACTACTGCAGCTGCTTAATACTTACAAGGGGCAGTATGTATCCAAATATAAACTGGCAAAGGATGCATGTGCAGTAGAAATTGAAAAATTGGGTGAGCCTATTGGTAAACAGGATCAATTCGCGGCAGCTTTTGGCGGATTGAAGTTTTATGAATTTATGCCTAACGGATTTGTAAATGTTGAACCTGTTATTATGAAGCCAGATAGTTATGCAAAACTAGAAAATAACTTATTAATGTTTTATCTAGGGGGAACACATTCGGCTTCTGCGATTTTAAAGGAACAATCAAAGAATGTACAGTCAGTAGACAAAGCGGCAATTCAGCGGCAGATGTGTGACATCGCAAGGAAGTTGAAAGAAGAACTTCAAAACAACCAAGTGGATGCGATGGGAGAACTTTTGCATGAAAATTGGATGTTAAAGAGGTCGCTTGCTGCGGGAATAACTAATCCACTGATAGATGAGACTTATGAAGTGGCAATGAAGGCAGGAGCCACCGGGGGTAAATTATTGGGCGCAGGTGGTGCGGGTTTTATGCTCTTCTATGTTCCCGAAGAAAAGCATGACGCAGTAAGAAATGCACTGTGTAATCTCCGTGAAATGGATTTTGAAATAGACAATTCAGGAGCTACAATAGTAATGACAGACAGAGATTTTGTGTGAGAAAATTAATGATGTAGTAATTGGCAAAATTTAATACAGACAAAAGAGATGGAGGATTGTAATGAATATTTTAGTAGCGGGCGGTGCAGGATTTATAGGTAGCCACTTATGTGATGCGCTTTTGGAAAAAGGAAATAGAGTAATTGTTGCTGACAAGCTCATTATGGGAAAACAAAACATTGAACACTTGATGGAAAATGAAAGATTTAAGTTTTATGAAATGGAATTGGCAGATCAGGGGAATGTTGATAGATTGTTTTCAGAAAATAATATTGATGTTGTGTATCATATGGCAGCCAACTCGGATATTCAAAAAGGTGGGAAGGAACCTTCCATAGATTTCAATGATACACTTCTTACAACAAGAGCATTGCTGGAAGGTATGCGTAAAGCAAATGTAAAGAAAATGTTTTTCGCATCTACTTCGGCAGTATACGGTGAAATGCTAGATGTTAAATTGACAGAGACTACCGGTGGAATCAAACCGGTTTCCTATTATGGTGGTGCTAAGCTTGCATCCGAAGCGTTGATTTCATCCTATGTATCAATGTGTGATATGAGTGTAGTTATTTTCCGATTCCCCAATGTAATAGGACCGAGACTTACTCATGGTGCCGTATTTGATTTTATCAGAAAGTTACGCAAAAATCCCAAGGAATTGGAAATCTTGGGAAACGGAACACAGTGTAAGCCGTATATTTATGTATTGGATTTAGTTGAGGCAATTGTGAAGTTGACAGAAGAATTTAAACAAGGAGAGGAAGTTTATAATATCAGTGTTGAGAGTGAAGGAACTACAGTCACACATATTGCAGAGATTGTAGTAGATGTACTCGGCTTGAAAGATGTTACTTTTAAATATACGGGTGGCGACAGAGGATGGAAAGGAGATGTGCCGAGATTTTCATATGATATCTCAAAGGTACTTTCTACAGGATGGAAACCTAAGCATACGTCTGATGAAGCTGTCAGACAGACAGTAAGCGATGCAATAAAGGCAGGAATGTAAGGACATATAAAATGAATCAAAAATATGTAGCAGTAATACAAGCAGGCGGTATGGGAACAAGAATGAGAGAACTGACTCAGGATAAGATTCCTAAACCTTTATTAGCTTTAAATGGAAAACCAATGATTGAATGGCAGATTCAATCACTTAAAAAGTATGGCATAGCGGAGTTTGTGCTTATTTTGGGACATTTGGGACATTTGATAGAGCAATACTTTGAGGATGGTTCAAAGTGGGATGTAAATATAAAATATATATATGAAAACCAACCGTTAGGGAGTGCCGGAGCATTATATTATGCTAAAGATATCATAGGAAAACGAGATGTCATACTTGTTTTTGGAGATGTTATGTTTGAAATTGACTGGAAACGATACATTCGTTTTCACGAAGAACATAATGGTAAAGTAACACTGCTTGCACATCCTAATGCTCATCCGTTTGACTCTGATTTATTAATTGTGGACGATGAAGAAAAAGTAACTGGAATCGATTCAAAGAAAAACATAAGAAATTATTATTATAAGAATATTGTAAATGCCGGGCTCTCGATTTTTAAAAGAGAGATTTTGGACGACCTTAAAGAAGCAAAAAAAACAGATTATGAAGCGGATCTCATAGAACCATTAATGCAGAAAGGGGAGATATACGCTTATAATACGCCGGAATATGTGAAAGATGTGGGTACGCCGGAAAGATTTTATGCTGCCTGCGAGGAACAGAAGAAGGGCGTGTGGAATGCTAAGAGCTTGGCAAATAGGCAAAAAGCAATATTTCTTGATCGAGATGGAACAATAAATGTACTTAAGGGATTCTTAAAAAGAGTAGATGACTTTGAATTATTGCCAAATGTGATTGAAGCTATAAAAAGGATAAATGCTTCTGAATATCTGGTAATTGTGGCTACTAATCAGCCGGTGATTGCCAGAGGGGAATGCTCTTTTGAGGAACTGGAGAATATACATAAAAAGTTGGAAACAGAACTCGGGAAAACAGGAGCTTTTGTAAATGATATATTCTTTTGCCCTCACCATCCGGATAAGGGATATGAGGGAGAAATACCAGAACTGAAAATTAACTGTGATTGTCGAAAACCTAAAACAGGAATGCTAAATACGGCAGCGGAAAAATACAATATAAATTTGCATGATTCCTGGTATATAGGTGACACTACGGTAGATATACAAACCGGATATAATGCCGGTATGAGGACGGTGCTTGTTCATACAGGTGAGGCAGGCAAAGATGGTAAGTATAACGTAGTGGCAGATTATGAGGCTGAAGATCTGCTAGGTGCAGTAAATAAAATTATCAACAATGAACAGCAGGAAAAGGAGAAAAACCATGGATTTTAGAACAGATATTAAAGACTATATTGCTTGTGAGATTGAAACCTTAAAAAAAATAGATATTTCAGCAATTAATGATGCATTGAATCTTTTGATGGAAACAGCGAAAAACCATAAAAGAATATATATTTTTGGAAATGGAGGAAGTTCTGCAACCGCATCTCATTTTCAAAATGATTTCGGAAAGGGAGTATCGGAATATGTAGAAGATAAGTTTCGATTTCAATGTTTAAATGACAATGTTGCTACACTTATGGCTGTTGCAAATGATATAGGTTTTGAGGAAGTATTTCGCTTTCAGTTAAATGGAGTCATTGAACCTGGCGATATTGTAATAGCTATCTCTGGTAGTGGAAATTCAAAAAATGTCATTAATGCAGTTGAATATGCCAAGAGTTGTGGAAATAAGATTATTGGTCTGACAGGATATAGCGGAGGAAAACTTAAGGAACTTAGTGATATATCGTTGCACGTGCCGGTTAATAGTATGCAGGTGACAGAAGATATTCATATGGTATTTGATCACCTGATGATGAGTATGTTTTATCAGCATTTGTGTGGAAAGAATCATCTTAGTGAATAAGGAGCCACTGTGGTGAATACGCAGAGAATAAAATTTATAGATACCTATATAGACAATTTAACAGCATCTGAAGCAAAAGAATGCGTAAACGAAGTGATTCGCAAACCGGGGTATCACTATGTGGTAACCCCCAATGCGGATATTATTGTGAAGATGCATCAAGATAGAGAGTTAAAAGACATTTGTGAAAAGGCGGATTTGATTCTTACAGACGGACAAATAGTTGTAAAACTATCTCGAAGATACGGAACTGCTATCAAAGAGCGTGTATGTATGACTGATTTCGTATGGGATGTATTTGATCTTGCCATTGAAAAGGAATATAAGATATTTCTCCTTGGAGGAAAGGAAGAAATATTGTCAAAAGCTACAGAAAATGTTAAAAAGAAGTTGCCCAAACTTAACATTGTGGATTCCTATTCACCGCCATTTGGTTTTGAAAAGGACAAAAAAGCATTAGCTGAAACGAATGAGCGGATCAGAAACAGCCATGCAGATATATTGATTGTTTTCTTGGGATGCCCAAAACAAGAGAAATTCATTGCGCAAAACAAAGATATTTATCAAGTTCCTATTTCGTTTACTATGGGCGGCTGTGTGGATTTTCTTGCTGGAGAAGTGAAACGAGCTCCAAAGTGGATGCAGAGTGCAGGACTTGAATGGTTTTATAGATTTATACAGGAACCCAAGAGAATGTTTAAGAGATATTTTGTGGATGATATTAAAATATTTGGATTGGTCAGGAAGTATAGTAAGAGATAGGGGGGACAATAGAAATGAAAATTTTGGTAACAGGAGCTAATGGCTATTTGGGGACAGGAGTCGTTAAAGAACTTCTTGATAGAGGACAAGAAGTTATTGCGACTGACTTCAGTATGGATCATGTTGATGATAGAGCTCAGAAAATGGCAGGCGATTTGTTTGAGATTGAGAATCCATATGTTTTCTTCGGACAACCAGATATTCTCTTACATTTAGCATGGAGGGATGGATTTGTACACTATTCAACATCACATGTGGAAGATTTACCTAAGCACTTTACGTTTATTAAAAAGATGGCTGAAGCAGGTGTAAATCAAATAGCAGCAATGGGGAGTATGCATGAGATTGGCTTTTTTGAAGGCAGCATTAATGAGACAACAGCATGTAATCCAGTAACACCATATGGTATTAGTAAGAATGCGTTAAGAAATTTAACAGAAATGATATGCAACCAAAACAATATTATATTTCAATGGCTTAGGGGCTACTATATTGTAGGAAATTCAAAATATGGTTGTTCTATTTTTTCAAAAATTACAGCAGCAGAAGAAGAAGGCACGATAGAATTCCCATTTACATCAGGACAAAATCAGTTTGATTTTATCGATTATGACATGTTTTGCAAGCAGGTGGCAGCAACGGTAAGCCAAACTAATGTCAATGGAATTATCAATATATGTTCTGGCTATCCAGAAAAACTATCAAATAGGGTTGAACGATTTATTAAAGAAAATGATTATGCAATAAAATTGAAATATGGAGCGTTTCCTGACAGACCATATGATTCTAAGGCGGTGTGGGGGGACAGCAAAAAAATTGACAAAATCATGAAGGAACAGTAGGATGGTATGATGGCAAAAGTTTTAGCAGGAATTGTATTATATAATTCAGATTTTCCCAGATTGTTAGAGTGTTTAGCAGGGTTGGAAAACCAAGTGGAAAGTATTATAGTTTGGGACAATAGTCCGCAGGAATACTCAGCATTAGAAAGAGAAAAAATTTGCGAGTATAGAAATTGTGAATACATATACGCAAATGAGAATCTGGGAATGCCTGAAGGAATGAATCGAATTATGCAAATCGCTAAAAACAGAGGACTTGAATGGGTTCTTACTATGAATGCAGATTCCATTGTCCCTGATAATTTAATAGAAAAATATGCTGATTATTTTGAACAATCAGATGTCGGAATGATTTGCCCACAAATAATAGATAAAAGAAGAAAGTATATGAAGCTAGATAAAACTGAGGGTAAAGAATATGTTAATATGTGTATTACCTCCGCTGCATGTACAAGAATTCTTGCATGGGAAGATGTTGGAAAATTTGATTCCTGGTTATTTGTGGATTTATTAGATAATGATATAAGTAAACGAATGATTTTAAATGGTTGGAAAATTGTAAAGGTAAATTCCGTAGTGCTAGATCAGGAATTTGGTGACATTAAAGGGAAAGCTCCAAAAGTAGAAGCTTTTTGGTTGAAAATTGGAAAGATTTTTCATAATGATAATTTTGCAAAGTTTTCTTACAAAAAAATTGTACATCCAATTAGAGTTTTTTATACATGCAGAAATATAATATATCTTAATAAAAAATTTTGTAATTATGGTGGTATCGGATATGAAGAAAATTACAATTGCAAGACTTTTTTAGGTTTTCTGATATGCTTTGTATTTCCAAGTATTCTTCGATCCGACCAAAAAATTAGAACAATAAAGTCCGTTATACTTGGATTTAACGAAGGCGCTAAAAAGCAAGTGATTCCATGGAAAGCTACTTCTAGATTTAACGAAGAAAATTGATATATGAATCTATCAAAGAAAGGTGTAGATTGGATTAAAATGGATTCGAGAAAACGTATAGTTCAAGCTAATTTGAAAAATGCAGGCGGAGGCTTTTCAGTAGCGTATGAAGCGCAAAAACAAATACAGAAAGAGTATATATTTGATTATTACTGTCCTGATAAGTTTGTAGACAATGATATCTATCAACATCTTATGAGCATGGGGAGCAAGTGTGTAGGAGAAGTTAATTGTGGTAACAGATGGTTGAAACAATATTATGTCTACAAAAAATTTTATCATTATCTTATAGATAATACATATGATACGGTACATATTCATGCAGATACAGCATGGAAGAGCAGTATTTATTTCTTAGCTGCGAAAAAAGCACGAATAAAAAAAATAATAGTACATTCTCACTCTAGTGGAATAAATGGACACTATAGAGTTGTTAATAATTTTATGCATTTTCTAACAAAACCAATAATAAAAAATGCAGATGTGAAATGTGCCTGCTCAAATGTTGCGGCAAAGTGGATGTTTGGAACAGTATCAAATGTAAATATTATTCATAATGGGGTAGATATTGAAAAATTTAAATTTAATTTGAAAAGTAGAGAGAAAATAAGAAAAAAATATGAGTTGGGTCAAAAAAGGGTGATAGGTCATATAAGCGATTTTTCTTACCCTAAAAATCCAGAATTTATTCGTGATATCATAAGAGTATTTAAAAACAACCCGAATTATGTATTCCTTATGGTTGGAAATTCAGAAAAAAGTTTGTTAAAAAAATATATTGATGCAGATGAAACAATTAAAAATGTAATTTTTACTGGAAGTGTTACAAATCCGCAAGATTATTTGTGCGCAATGGATATATTTATTCTTCCGTCGAGATTTGAGGGACTGCCAATGTGTGCATTAGAAGCACAAGTTAGTGGGTTATTTACAATTGTTTCCAACAATGTAACAGAAGAAACAGAATGCTCGAGTTATTTTGGACGATTACCTCTTAATTTGGATGCATGGATAGAAATGATTGAGAAAATCGATTTAAACTATGCAAGAGAGGATTTGAATCAGTATTTAGACATTGAAAAAGCAAGTTCATCTAATATGGCAGAGCAATTTAGAAAAATATACAGCATGGAGACTTAAAATATATGGAAGATTTAATAAGTGTTATTATTCCGGTGTACAATGTGGAGCCTTATTTAGAGCGTTGTATGAATTCAATACTCCATCAAACCTATGAAAATCTGGAGATAATATTGGTAGATGATAAATCAACGGATAGAAGTAATGAGATGTGTCTGGAATACCTTGCGGATAAGCGTGTAAGAATAGAACATGGTATTGGTGAGGGCTTAAGCGGAGCCAGAAATTCCGGGCTGGATATTGCAACAGGTAAATATGTTGTGTTTGTTGACAGTGACGATTATGCAGAATTAACAATGATAGAGAATTTATATCATTGTTTACTTAAAACAAATGCAGATACGGTTATTGGAGGATTCAGAAGAAAAAAAGGTGAGCATATAGAGATTAGAGAAAATGAATTCGCTGGAAATGTTTATGATAATTGCATGGACATAAAGAATAAAGTTCTTAAAAAAATGTTGGCATCAGATGGAAATGATCACATAGAAATGTCGGTTTGGAAAGTACTATTTTCAATGGATATTATCCAAGACAACCATTTGAGATTTCCAGATAAAAAGTATTTATGCGAAGATATTATATTTGATTTTGACTATTATTTATTATCAAAGAGGGTAGCGATGAGTGATGATACAGGATACTGTTATTGTTTAAATGGAGAATCACTCTCTCAAATGTACCAAAAAAACAAGTTTGACCGGATAAGCTTTCAAACGGCTGAAATGAGAAGACTTGCAGTAAAAGTTGGGATGGATGAGGAAGCTTTTTTAAGGATAGATAATTTTTATGTTGGAAATCTTATCCATCACATAAAGACTATGGTTGCTTGTGTAGATAAAGTTGGCAAAAGAGAATGCCAAAAAGAAATAAAAAAAGTTTGTGAGGATAATTGTGTAAGAAATGTAAACTGGGATAATCTTGAAAAATGCTTTAGTGGAAGAGACAAAATTCCTTATAAAATGATGGAAAAATGCAAACCGTTAGCGTTATACAATTATTTACGGTTACTTACTACTGTGAGGAGAATCGTGAGAAGGCAATAATTAATTATATAAGGTGGGTCAAATGCTGGATAAAAAGAAAAGTATATGTTTGATTTTACCGGGAAAACTCCCGGTACCTAATATTAAAGGTGGTGCAATAGAGACTTTACTTACGCTTTTGATAGATCAAAATGAAATCTATGAGAGAGTTCATTTTATTGTTATTTGTGCATGGGCAGAAGGGATAGAGGAAGCAACTTCAAAATATAAGAATACGGAATTTTATTTTTTTAGAATAAGATCAAGTATTTGGAAAAAGGGTATTAATTTTGTAAATTATGTTATTTCAAAAACTACAGGAAGTATTGATTTTTTTAAAACGCCAATGCATCATGACATTGAACAAATTATAAAGGGTATACAAGCTGATTCGGTAGTAGTTGAACATGGAATTTATAGACATTTTGGGTTCTTGAGAAAATATTTTGATCGTAATCAGCTATATCTTCATATTCACGGGATTGCGCCAACAATGGATAGAGAGACAAAAAAAACTTTTGGCCATTTTATTGCAGTTAGTGAATATTTAGAAAAGATTTATAAAAAAGACTTTGATGGATATGATACGACGTTTCATGTGTGCTTAAATGGTATAGCAGATGAATACTTTAGACGTAGATTATCTGATGGAGAGCGTCAAGAATTAAGAAAACAATTTGGCGTAAATGCTGATGATACCCTAATAATATTTTGTGGAAGATTGATATATGAAAAGGGAGTAAAAGAAATAATTAATGGTGTGATAGGAACGGACAATCACACAATGAAACTGATGATTGTGGGAGGGTCAAATTTTGAGGATAGTTCTTTAACCAAGTATGTCAAAGAAGTACAAGAACTGGCAAAAGAACATTCAGACCAAGTTTTTTTTATCGGATACGTACCAAATAATGAACTGTTTCAGTACTATCAGATGGCGGACGTACAAGTTGTTTGCTCAATATGTGAAGAAGCGGCGGGGTTGGTAGCCATAGAGGGCATGATGTCGGGATTACCTTTAATTATTACGGATTCTGGAGGATTACCAGAATATGTAGGCGAAAATGCATATGCGGTGTTAAAAAAGAAAAATGCTCTGATAAATTGTGAAGATAGAAAAGAATTATCTCAACAGTTAACATTGGCATTAAATAATCTTCATAATTCTGAAAAGGTTAATATACAGCATGTAGAAAATAATAAGTATGATGCATGTAGTTTTTATTTTCATTTTTTGGATATTGTTTAGGCGGGATTTGATATTCTATGAATCATACAAAATATAATTATTCAAAAATAGTATATTTCTTATTATATTTATGGTTGGGATTAAGCGCAGTATCGCTTTCTACTATTTCAGAGATTAATTCAAATGTAGTAATTATATTTGGAAAAATTGTAATATTAGTAAGAATCTCTTTGATGGTATTGTATGTATGTAATATGTTTACAAATAAGATAAAGATAAAGGATTTGTTTATTTTTGGCTTTTTTATGGCTGTTTCTGCTTTAGCTTATTTGGGTAGTGATAAATGGTTATTATTTGATATTCTCTTTGTTGCTATTTTTTGGGGAGATAAATTAGACTATAAGAAGATACTGAATATGTACTATTATGTATTGATTACAGCTACGTTAGTGATAATTGCATTGTACTTCGTAGGTGTATTGCCAGATTTTTCTTATGAAAGGGGCAATGGATTAATGAGGCACAGTTTTGGCTTTTCCCATCCCAATACGTTAGGGTTTATTTTGTTTGTGCTATCAATTTTATATTGCCTAAGAAAAAAAGTTATTACATTTTTGGATTATATATTACTAATAATTATTGCCGTATTTACTTATGTTGGACCAAACTCAGAAACATGTACAGCGTGTATATTATTAATGGGAAGTTATTGCTTTATAAGAGACAATAATAGAGTCAAATCATTTAAAGCATCGCTAACAAAACAAACAAAGAAAAAGTGGCAAAATATATTTATCAGTGGAAGTATAATTATTTTAATTATGCTTATTTATCTAGTAGCATTGCGAGGTGCTGGAGCAGCTTTTATTGCAAAAATTTCGGGTACTTTATATACACGATTTAGGTATGGTGCATATGCAATTAGACAGTATGGATTTTCCTTATGGGGACAATATATTCCGATGATTGGCGATGGAGATATTTTAAATGGAGTTGATGTGTCAAAATACTTTACATTAGATTGCTTATATTTTTATTTGCCAATAGTAATAGGACTTATACCAACAGCTTTTTTTACCTTGTGTTATATACATTGCATGAAAATTTCAGCACACAAAGGCAATAAAACACTTTTAGCGGCTGCTTTTATTACTTTGGTGTATAGTATTGCAGAAGTGAGTGCTGTAACATTATTTTCAGCATATCTTTATATATTGGCAATTGCGCAGGTAAATTATATCAACATAAGAGATAAAGAAAATATGTTTAATAATGAATTAAAGAGGAGTAAAGTGGAATGATTGCTTTTGTATGTGCATCATATATTCAAACAATAAGAGCGTTTCAGATGCATTCGCAGATAGATGGATTTAAACAGAATGCGGATTTGTTTCTAGTAAATAAAATGTTTGAAGATGTAGAGCTCATTAGTAGATTTAGAAAGACTAGGGCTTTTAATAATGTTCATTATATTGATACTTCTGCCGATGAAACGGCTGCAACATTGAGGTATATGTATGCAAAAAAATATAAAGACATATTGAAAAAAAACTCTTATTCTAAAGTGATATCTTTTAATGAGGAAGAAATAATAGCTCAGGCGTTGTATAATTTAAATAAGAGACAACCTAATTTTGAATTCCATTGTGTTGAAGATGCACCTAGCGCTTATGAAGTATATTTACCACCTAATTTTAGCTGGAAACATCCGTATAAGTGGTTAGGAATAGATAAACCATTTTACAAGATAAAAGAGTGGTGGACATCGTGCCCAGAACTTATGACTTTTCCCAAGGAATGTAATTTTGAAGTGAAAAAACTGCCACCTATTAATGTCAATGATAGGAAATTGCTAGATATAGTTAATTATATATACGATTATAAGGCAGACGAAAATTTAAATAAAGTAGATTGCCTGATTATGGAGGAAAGTCATTATACAGATGGATTAATGATTGATAATAAAGATTATGAGATATATGAAAAAATAGTGAAAAGATATCCCGATATAAAATTTGCAATTAAATTGCATCCTAGAACGAGAAAAAATAGATTTGAGGGCTTGGTGTCGTCTGTTCAAAATATGCGGGTACCGTGGGAACTTATTGCATGGAATAGGATGGTTTCAAATGACACGGAGTTGTTCCAATTAGGTATTATATGTGGAACAATGGTTTCGGACAAACTTTTGTTCGGCTATGAAGGTTCTAAGATGCTTCTTGCAAAGGTGTTTAAAGGATTAATAAGAGCAGAGGGGGGATATTGTCGTATCTCAGATGCATTAATACAAAAATACGAGCGGTTTCAGCAGGAATACAAGCAACCGGATAAATTCGTTTTGCCTTGCACAGAAGAGGAAGTTTTTAGAATTCTTGACAAAAAATGGAAAAACGGACATGAATTGGGAGAAAAGTAATTGCCATGGACTCTAAGTCAAAATATTTATGGAAGAATACAAGTATTCTGACTATAAGCAATTTTTCATCAAAAATTTTAGTGTTTTTATTAGTGCCATTATATACTAGTACGCTGACGACCGAGGAATATGGAATTTATGAAATCATAATGTCTACTGTACAATTATTGATTCCTTTTTTAACATTGAACATAGTTGATGGCGTTCTCCGATTTATGATGGATGTTAATGCAAATAAATCGACAATAAAGGGCATCGGCTTAGCATTTATAGTGATATCCATTACAATCTTTTTTATAATGGTAGTTGTAAATAGTGTGTTTGATATTTGGAATACACTTAAAAACTTTGAAGTAGAAGCTTTTTTATATTTTACATTTTATGTATTTAACCAATTATTTATACAAGTAGCAAAAGGACAGGAAAATGTAAAAGAGTTAGCAATTTCTGGTGTTATAAGTACGACAATATCCTTGATTGCTAATGTTTTATTACTTGTTGTAATACCTATGGGGTTAAGAGGTTTTTTTTCGGCATATATTTTGGGACAATTATCATCAGCGTTATATCTTATGAAGAAAACGTGTTTTTTTAAAAATATATCTTTAAATTTTAATAAAAAAGAACTTAAAGATATATTGAATTATTCAATCCCCCTAATATTTGTGTCATTAGGATGGCTGATTAATAATGTATCTGATAGATATGTCGTGACCTGGCTATGCGGTATGGATCAAAATGGAATTTACTCAGTTGCTTATAAGATACCTACTATTATTACAACAGTTCAAAACATTTTTTTACAGGCATGGACGATATCGGCAATAAAAGAATACAATAGTAATGATAGAGACCTTTTCTATAAAAGAACCTTTTTTGCATTAAACGCTGTAATGAGTATATGCTGCTCATTTCTAGTACTTACAACTAAAATATTTGCTAGATTATTATATGCGAAAGACTTTTATGAAGCATGGCAATATGTTCCCTTTTTACTTGTGAGTTCTGTCTTTGGGGCAGCATCTGGCTATATTGGACCTATATTATCTGCAAAAAAAAATACAAAAGTTATGGCAATGTCTACTTTTGGAGGGGCAATAGTAAACTTGGTATTGAACTTTGTACTGATATATAGTATAGGTGTTCAAGGGGCAACTATGGCTACAGCAATATCCAATGTAATTATTTATATTTTAAGGAGAAAAGCTATTCATAATATTCTTATTGATTCAAACTATAAGAAAATAGTGATTTCATGGATACTTATTTCGATACAGGCTATTGTAGTAATAATAGATAAATTTGTTATTATGCAAATCCCTATTATTTTAATGATAGTATATATATACAGACACATTATTATAGACATAGGAAAGAAAATTTTAGGAGTGTTACATTATAAAAATTGAATATTGTGCTAAAAGCAGATATAATAAAAATATATTATTAATATAATGGAAAACACATTAATAACTGTGAATTTAATAATGAATAAAAAGAAAAGTATATTAGTGAAAAGATAATGATTGTAAACTTTATTAAAAAGAGATTATAAAGTTTGCTTTTTGAAAGTAAACAACAATTATTTTGAGGCAGTTGAGGGATAGTTGTATATAAGTATTTTCAAGAGTAAATTTTAATAAATGTTGCCTGACGAACAATGTAAAAGAGAATGGGAGGAAAAAATGAAAGTAACGGCTTTATTAACAGGAAGAGGTAATAATACACTAAAGGACAAAAATATTTTGGATGTTTTAGGTCATCCTGTGTTATATTATCCGGCACATGCTGCCCGTATGGCAAAAAGCATTGATACATACTATTGTAGTAGCGATGATGAAAAGATTTTAGAAGCAGCAGAAAAAGAAGGGTTTCAGAGAATTGTCCGTCCTGAATATTTAGGAGCTCCTACTGCACAGCATGTGGATGTAATCAAGCATGCAGTAGGATTTATCAAGGAAAAAGAAGAATTAGGGGATATATTAGTGGTTATCCTTGCCAATAACATTACAATAAAATCAGAGTGGATTGATGATTGCGTTAAAATGATGCAGAATGATATGTCACTTTCAGCAGTAGTACCTGTATATGAAGATAATGATCACCATCCTTTGAGAGGAAAGCGAATTGACGAAAATGGAAGACTTGCAATGTATGAGCAGGGAATAACAGGACATATCTCCACTAATCGACAGGATTTGCCAGTATGCTATTTCCTATCTCATAATATATGGGTTTTGAATACAAAAAAAATGTTAGAAAGTAATTATGAGGGACAGCAACCGTGGGGATTTATGGGACAGAATATTGCATATTATGAAATAGAGGAATCCATTGATATCCATAAGAAAATTGATTTGTATATTGCGAAAGAATGGATAAAAGAAAATTATGTTGACTAGAGACGAAATAGAGTAGTTACAAAATGGAGGAGAGTAAAAATGAATTATCTTGTTACAGGGGCAGCTGGATTTATAGGTGCGGCAATTGCAGAAAAACTGATTGAAGAGGGACATTCATGCACCACAATTGATAATTTGTTTACAGGGAAAAAGGAACATATTCCAGCAAAATGTAAATTTATTATGGGAGATACGTCAGATATTAAAGTTATAGAACAGTTAGGGAATGAACACTTTGATGCGATTATACATATTGCAGGCCAAAGTTCGGGTGAAGTTAGTTTTGACAATCCTGTATATGATTTACATACGAATACACAGTCAACAATTCTATTATTAGATTATGCAAAGAGGACAGGATGTAAAAAGTTTATATACGCTAGTTCAATGTCAGTATATGGAGATCATAATCCTCCAGTATGCACAGAGGAAACCGTAACGGTTCCTAAGAGCTTTTATGCAGTTGGAAAATTAGCAAGTGAGAATTATATGAGAATATATTCAGAGTTTGGGATAGCATGTACTGCATTGAGATTTTTTAATGTGTATGGTGTCGGGCAAAACATGGACAACCTAAGGCAGGGAATGGCAAGTATCTTCTTGGCTATGGCAATTAAGGATGGATATATTAATGTCAAAGGAAGCAAGGATAGATTTAGAGACTTTGTTTATATTGATGATGTTGTTTGTGCAGTTATAAAAGCATTAGAGAGAGAAGAAGGATATCAAGTATATAATGTAGCAACAGGAAAGAAAACAACGGTAGAAAAAGTAGTGAACAAAATATCTAATAGTCTTTCTAACACAATACACGTGGAATATTCGGGAGGGACTCCGGGAGATCAATTTGGTATATATGGTGATTATAGCAAAATAGAGCAAGAATTGGATTGGCGACCGGAAGTTGAATTTGACGAAGGAATGGATCGAATGATAAAATGGGCAGTTGAAAGTATGAAAAAGTGACAAAATTGTTTTGACTATGAAAAATAATTTTAATGACGCTTTTGCTGAACTTTTAAGATGTAAGTACTCAAACATGAGTACCACAAAATAAAATAGAACGTTATCTTATAGGCAATTCCGGTATAGTCGTGCTTTGGCAGTCTCCACGAGACTGTACATGAAGGTACTGGCCTTGGCACCGCGGATGGAATCCACATTGCCCGAGTTCTTACGGCCGGTGGTAAAGGGGAGGATAGCATGTTACGCCGTGTTGTTGTCCATGTATAGTGGCCCAGTTGTTAAAACAAAAGTTTTTGATTTTTGTTTTAACAACTGAGCCACTATAGGTAACACATATCTGTGTATCCGCAGATTGCACAGCTGTTTATGAGAGTCTGTGAAAGTTTTTCTGTAAATAAGTATTAGCTAATAGGTCTTCTATGATAAAATCTAAATCATAGGAGGCCTATTATTATGGCAAGAGAAAAGAAACCTGTTCACAGTAAGCGCCAAGTAAACGTCAAATCCTGCGCCTACCCTTAAATTTAACGCCGCTTTTATGAGCGGCGTGGTTTCCGGCATTCCTCGGGAAGCTCCTCTGCCCAGGGCATCAGCTGATCTAGTTTTGCCGGATCTATATTTCCTTTTTCGTCACAATACTTAGGCAGCTCCGTGAGGATATACCTGAAGTAGTAGTATGGGCGCAGATTGTTCAGCTTTGCTGTTTCTGAAATACTGTAAACAAGAGCGCTGGCTCCGGCACCTTTTGCTGTGTTATGGAACATCCAGTTCTTCTTGCCGATACAGAAAGTCCGGATAGCCCGCTCGGAAGCGGAGTTATCGATTGGGATATCCCCATCGGTCAGAAATACCTTTAAATAGTTTTCCTGATGGATGACGAAATTTAGTCCCTGTCCGGTCCTGGATTTCGGAGGCACCGCACATTCTGCAGCCTGTTGTTTTACCCACGCAAAGAAATCCTCAACCAGTGGCTTTATCCTTGTCTGCCGCTGTGTAAGGCGATCCGGTGCCGGAAGTTCTTTCAGTTCGGTATCGATCCGGTAGAATTCTGCGATCTTTTGTAATGCCTGGTATGCCACGGAATTTTTTACTGACAGGGGATTCTTTTTATCCGCTGCCTTTACGGCATCTGCAAAGGCTCTTCTTGCATGTGCCCAACAGTTTGCGTTTGTCACTCCCGGCAGTTTTTTGTCCAGCAGATGATACTGCTCCAGACTGTCCGTGACCAGAACTCCTTTGTAGTTCCGGTAAAACTCCAGCGGCTTTTCGTGATCCCTGCCTTTCTGGTATTCGTAGATCACCACAGGACGTTCCTTATAGAACTCCCCGGAACGGTGTACCCACATGTAGCATTTACTGTTCGGACGGTCACTGTCACCGATCACCTGTGTCGGTGTTTCGTCTGACTGCGTCACCGGCAGGGACAGCAGTTCCTGCTTCATACGATCCACAAACGGTGCGAAATATTTCTCAGCACACCGGATGATCCAGTTCGACATGGTCTGTCTGGAGATATTTACACCATTGCGTTGAAACTCCTGCTCGACTCTGTGCAGTGCAGAGGAGTTCACATATTTTACATTCAGAATGGATGCAAGCAGGGAAGGAGTAACGATGCTTCCACGCAGAAGGTCCTTGGGGCGCTTTCCACGTAAGAATTCGTCCTGATGATCTCCGCCAGTGCCTACATAGACTTCCACGGTATGGATTTCCACTGTCCAGGATTCCGGCTCATGGCGCAGTCTTTTGTAGGTTTCATCCTTCATTCTGCGCCAGTTGCCTGCACCATAAAACGCATCCAGTTCTTCTGTGGATACCTGATAAGGAGGAAGGATCTCTTCCGGGAAATCTTTCAGATCCGTTTCCCGCTGCCCTTTTTTCTTATGGTTACGTCGGGATGGAAGTACTTCCTCCGCAGCAGGTTCCGGGACAGACAGATCGCAGCAACTTTCTGCCTCATCAAAGAAGGACAGCTGACCATCTATGGAATCCAGTGTTTCTGTATGTTTTCCGAAACGATAGCTGTTCGCTATGCGTACCTGTTCGATCAGCCGCTCGATGTTCTCATTCAGGGTATCCAGTTGTCCCTGCATCATAAGAACGATGGTGATCAGTTCTTCCCTGCTGCAGTTATTCAGTTCTTCCAGTGTATGTCTGTCTGCCATTGTTCCGCTCCTTAAACTGTTTTCATTATACCAGAAAACACAAAGGATTGCGAACCGGCACCCCCGCAGGTTTCGTCATTCTGCCTATGCCTGTATGGCGGTGTGATGGTCATAGAGCCAGGGAAATATAAAGTTTTCAAGGTGCTGAAATTTTATCCGGATCCTCCTGTGGATACGTCACAGACCAGGAAACAGCGTTCAGAGAGGCTGTAACACCGGGAATGGATCTGACCGGATAACAGGCATAAAAAATCTATGTTTTGCACAAAGATCAGGTGGGCTTTTGCGGTGTTACTTCCCTGACTTTGGGGTTCAGGGGATTCAGCCCCATCATAAGATAACGGAACTGTTCCTCTGTAAGGTCTGCGGCCTCTTCGCTGGTTCTAGGCCAGGACAGGGAACCTGCCTCCAGCCGTTTGTAGAGCTGAAGAAAACCGTCTCCCATCCATAGAAGTCCCTTGATGCGGTCGGACCGTCTGCCACAGAATAGGAATAAAGTTCCCTTTTCAAAAGGATTCTGATGGTATCTGTCTCCGATGATCATGGACAGCCCATCGATCCCTTTGCGCAGATCCACATATCCGCAGGCAATCACGACTCTGCGGATACCGGCAGCATCTTCAAGCATGAAGCACCTCCTGCAACAGCCTGCAAAGCAGGGACTCTGAAATATCGTTTGATAATTCCAGCGTCAGGCGGCCTGATCTGATCACTGCAACCGGAGTCATTGCTGCCGGGACGGCTGGCACCGGTGTTGTGTCCAGAGCAGTTTTTACCGGGATTTCTACAAAAGAGAGGGCAGACGGGTTGGTGTCTTCCTGGAGTCCCTCCTGTTCACAGACTTCCCGGCGGATCTTTCGGAGCCAGTAATAGTAAGATTTTTCAGAAATATCGTTTTCAGCAAGCCACTGCTTTGCCGTAGTGCCTGCCGGTCTGTCCTGGCACTGTCGAATGATGTTTATCCAGTTCGACCTGCGGACAGTGTGGGTTAATTGATCCATACGCTTTAGCCTCCTCTAAAAAACTAATAGTTTTTTCGTGTTATTTAGAGTGTGGCATAAAAAAACTAATTAGCCAAGGCGCAGGATTTGACGTTTACAGAAGTTCAAAGATATCTTTCTGTTCTGTATCAGTTGGTTTGAGAAGCATCCATTCATCCAAAATGAGAAGCAACGGATTGGAATATTTTGTCATAACTTTACGGTAATTCCCTTCAGTTCGTGCAATGCCCAGATCCATGAGTAAGTCTGGCATACGAACATACCTGGTGTTGTAATACTGCTTGCATGCTTCCATACCAAATGCACATGCCATGTATGTTTTACCATAGCCTGTTGCACCGGTAATAAAAAGATTCCGGTGTTCAGATATATATTCACAGGTGGCAAGTCTGTTTATCAGATCCTTGTTCAGCTTGCGCCCGGAAGTATAATTGATATCCATGATATTTGCTTCCGGCTGATCGAATCCGGCATTGCGAATGAGCCGTTTTTGACGGTTATTCTTGCAGTTGCTGTATTCGATATCTACCAGCATTCCTAAACGGTCTTCAAAAGGAACTTCCTTAAATTTAGGATCGTCAAGCTGGTTACGGAATGCATCTGCCATTGTGGTAAGACGCATTTCAATAAGTTTATCTATTGTGTTTTTTGCAAGCACAATTTGTGCTTGCAAAAAACATTGTTATGGGATCCGATGCAATGGATGTGTCAAATCTTCTTTCGAAGAGTCAGAAACTGGCTCAGGCACCGGGAAAGGAGGCTGATGTATAATGCTCACAGGAGAATCACTTACCAATGCGCTAGTAGATGAACTCAATGATCTGGGGCTTCCCAACATGGCAGCCACCCTGGATACACTCTACCGTTCAGAAAGATTCCTGAAACTTGACCATCTTTCGCTAATTGCGGAACTGATTGAACCGGAATATCAGGATAAGGTCAGTAAACGTGTGAATAACCGGCTCAGGCATGCAAAATTGATTGGATGCCCGCAAAGCCTTGAAGATTGTGTTGATTCCGGGAGCAGAGAGTATTTACCATGTGGAATTACATCGGTTCTGTCTTCGTTGGCATTTGTACGGGATGGGTTAAATATCTGTATTCTTGGTCCGTCTGATAGCGGCAAGACACATCTTGCAAAAGCAATCGGCATTGCAGCCTGTAAGGAACATAAAGTAGAGTATCATCATTGTGAATCTTTTTTAGAGGATATGGTTGCACTTAAAAATGTCAGCTATGAGAAATATGAAAGAAAACTAAAGCTTCTTGAACGTCTTGATTTGCTGATACTGGATGATTTTCTGCTCCATACAATTACAGATGAGCGAGAGGTAAAAGTCCTGTTCATGATTCTGGAAAAACGTTGTGAGGCTCAAAAAAGTACTATTGTGTGTTCACAAAGGGAACCTAAGAGTTGGGCATTCATGATACTGAATGATGAGGTTTCTGCAAATGCTATCACGAAGTGTGCGACCAAGCACTATACAGTGGTGATTAACACCAAAAACAACAAATAAACAATCGACCGTTTATAGCGCCGAGCGACCGTTGGCCAACGCATCACCGACCGGCGGTCGGCGCAAATTGCAGTGAGCTTGGCTTTGCAAAATAAACTCCCTTATAAAAGCATCTCTATAGTAGATGGGGATACACGAGAAGAATATCTAGAGTACATTAGTTTGCCAAAACAGAACGATGATTTCCAGACGCCGGACAGGTGATGGATTTCACCCCCCCGGATTTTTCACTTTAGGGTTTTGCATAAAAAAGTCAGTTCGACAAGATGCAGAGTTTGCAGTTTATGGATAATTATTTGTGATGATTCGGAGGAAAAGGTCTATATGTAGCGGTTGTCAAATAAGTATATCTAGGTTATTATAAGTTTGAAGATTTGCCGATTAAAAAACAAAATAATGATTAGCAGTTAAAGTATATGATAGACGGTGATTGGTTAATTTTGTGGAAGGAGATTCTATGTTACAAAACTTGATGGTTTAACACCTGAAGAATTAAGAACACTTATTGTAAGTGGTGATGACAACCATGATAATCAGATTCGCTACACTAAATCTGGAATGGTTTTTTATACCAAGATATCGTTGGACCAGAAGAAAGATACATTGATGTATATTGAAGTGGAACTGCTGTTTTACGTGATTTTACAAAATGGAAAGCAGTCATGTGAAATGAAATGGATTAAATATTAAAACAGAAGAGTTTTAGACACTTCTGTTTTATCGTTTAATGGAAAACGCCAAAACAAAAATGCTCCGTAACAAGTAAACCTATTTCGTGCTTATGAATATGATGTAAAAAAGCTGTCAATTGGTAAACGCTCTATAGCGAGAACCTTTCGTTAGCCGTGCCCTTTGCAATAATAGTCTTATATTATACACGGTCAAAAAGTTTAGCACTTAACTTTTTTGACCAGAGTCAGGAGACCAAGACGATGAACACTCAAACCAGTTTAGTTGCAGAGCAGATCCGGCTTCAGCAGTGGGCTGATCAGATCAGGGATTGCCAGAATTGTCCTTCCGATATGAAAGTGGATGCCTGGTGCAGGGAACATGACCTGACAAAGGCGAATTATTACTACTGCCTGGGACGCATACGTTCGACATTTACACAATGTGTTTGCGATTAGAAAGGTATCAAAGCCTGGAAAGCTTTGGAGTACGCCAATGAAAACCGGTGTATTTTTTGAGAAGTATTGCATATATTAAAAATACATTCACAACAGGTATATTACGCCGTGATTGCGTGAAGATCTGGATGCAACTTTTGGATGTTTCCCCCATTTTTTATGTTAGAAGCTGCAAAATGTTGATTTGCCATGATAACTATGATATGATATAGTTATTATTTTATAAAGTTATACTAGAAAGGAGTGTGTAGATGAATGCCTATGCAGCGAAGCGTATAACAGAAGACCAGAGAAAGAGGTATAGAAGTTTTGACGCTCAACAAAAATCTGAAAAGGAACAAAAGAAGCAATGGGAACAGCGTGTACAAGAATGCGAAGAAAATTATTGGAGAAGCAAATTGGGTAAACCATTGTTATAGTGTGATATAGGGATAGAAAAAGCACGCATGATAAAGGGGGAAAATAAAAATGCAAACGAGAGAGTCATATGAGAAGGATCAGGTTCTCGAAGAAATGATTCCGGATCATAAGATGGGATTTAAAATTTTAACGGAAGCACAATTAAATAATATGTTTCCTACTTATGGTAATCTATTTGAAAAGATAGATGTGCATAGAGCCAAAATTCAAAGCTTTGACACAAAGAAGATGAGCAAGATGGATTACCAATACAATTTAATGTATGATACCATCTTTTCTATATTTGGTTCAAGGGGCAGCGGAAAGACTTCCGCTGTATTTACGCTGAAAAAAATGATAAGGGAAAAGTATGAGCCATTCGGTGACTACGTTTTCCCTATTATTATGCCCGAAATGATACCTGAGGCTTGTGATCTGATAAGTTGGATATTAGCAATATTGGGTGAGACTGTTTCAGAATTGGAAAAACAGATTGAGAGAGATATACATCTGATTCATGATGATAATTTCTTTCAAAATTGTAGATTTCGGCGCGATAATCGCCTGAGACAGGAATATAACTACATAAAGGAACTCTATTTTTCTAAGGGTTATGATGTGGGCCGAGAAAAGTCATTAGAAGCAGCTATTGGTAATAACGGAATACAGGTTCAGTATAGTTACGAATTTTCTCAGAAGCTAATTATGTTTTGGACGACATTAAAGGAAGCAATTGCTAAGGTAAAACATTTAGAGGCAGGACAAGAACCATTGATTTATTTTATCTTTGATGATGTTGATCTGACTCCAAATAAAGTAGAAGAGATGCTGTCTACCATTGTAAAATACTTATCTCATCCTAATATTATTGCAATTGTAACGGCTGACGAAGAACTATTCAATGATGTAGTAGAAGAAATGTTAAAGAAAAAAATTGGCTGTTATACAAATGAGCAAGAATATTTAACGGGAAATAGGTACTTAAGATTTTCTGATTTAGAAGAGTATCTTTTGCAAAAAGAAAAATTTAGAGAGCAAAAACTCAGAAGTATGGCACATTTATACTTAGGGAAAGTACTGCCGCCTTCGTTGCGGTATTACCTGAAAACATTTGATACCTGTGATAAGAGAAGGGTATTTATTGAAAGTGTTAAGGGTGGGGAACAGCAAGATAACATCAACATAGAATGCTTTTTACAAAATCAGGTAAATAAGTTGTTGAAATGCACCGGAAAAACCCTTGATAATAAATATTCTAATTTTTTGTATTTTAAGGCAGATAAAAAATACTATTTTATTGAGAGCTATTTATTGTTTTGGGGAAATACTTCAAGGCAATTAGCTAATGAATGTTTTTTAGTAGAGGAATTGTTTAAACAGTTAATTTACATAAGAAGTAAATATGAGAATGAGATAGCTGATAGAAGAATTGCAAAAATTCAAATGGATGTTAAGGAGGAAATATATCAGCAGATATATCACTTTATTTATAATTCTCTTAACACGGATGGAAATGTTAAGTTGGAAAAGGAAGAAATAGAGAGCTTGGTCAATCAAGTGTGGAAAAAGGATTATGATCAATGGTCGCTCTATATACGATATGATTATTTAAATGAATACTATAGCAGAAAAGCATTTTGGGAAACAGAAGGAGGCGAATCAAAACAGTTAGTAAGTATTGTAACCAGACTATATGTTTTGTTTTTCTTTATTGAAAATCTTTTGATGATATGGGATAAATTCGATCCTGGATTTAAAATTTATCCAAATGAAAAAGACCGTCAGAAGAGTTGTAGGAGCCTCGTAGCACTAATGGATCGAATTACCGGTGGAGAGAACTCGATTGTCAGATATGATGAGAACAACAATGCATCAGCCTTGCTGTATAAGTATGGATGGCTTATGGAGAGGCATGAATTAATTAAAGGATTTGACATATGCAATAGGATGTATGCGCAAGACTATTTGTATATGCTGAATTCCAGATTACAAGGTGAAGTTGAAAAAATTAATTCAGATATATTAAGAAAATGGAGTCAGAAAAATCCAAAATGGTTTGCAACTATGGTCGGTCTGACATATTTGGAACATAAGAATTTATATGCACTGGATGAACATGATGTGGAAAACCTTGGTGTAAATGAAAAGACTGGACTGTACGATGATTATATTATTAATAAACAATATGAATTAAATGAGTCCATTGAAAAAAATTTTATTGGTAAAAATGAATTTGCCGATAAAACTTCGTATGATTTTTTTGAATTACTGAGATGGTGTCAGGCACAAAATGATTCAGATGAATTTACGCAGAAAAAAGAATCTCGGCAAGAAAAGGAATCTAAACAGGAGAAGCAACAAACGGTATCAGAAATTTATAATTTAATGGAGAGAGAATATGGTAGCAACTCACAAAATAGTGATTATAAAATGAGATATCTGTTATTCTTGATGGAAAAAGGAATGCTTTTTCAAAAAAATAGTATTGATGAGATTACAGTAGAGAATAGTGATGTTCAGTTAGAAACATTAATGAATCATCTTAAATCCATGTTGATTAGTTATTCGCGCTTTTTTGAAGCTTATAGTATCAAAGAGGAAGCCATATTTAAAGAAGATGTGAGGAAGATGGGATATAGAGGAAGAATCGAAATTATGCGAGTGGGTGAAGAAACTAAGGATTCTAGTCAGGAAAAGCCTGATTCAGCTTGCGAATGGATTATAGATGTAGAAACAATTGAAGACATACATGATTTCGTTAAAGAACTTTCTCTCAAAAGTAACGATTTGGCACCATGGGATCAAGATGATAAGACTGCTAAATTGTTGATTTGGCCTAAGGTGCTTAATCAATTGCAGCTTTATGTTGGAACGAAGAAGGAAGAAGTTAAAGGACTTATAGCAATTTGGGAAAGCATTAATTATATGCAGGAATACTATATTCCTTTGTATATCAGAATGAAAGAAAATGTTGTTACAGGGTACTGGAAGGAGAGCTTCAGTAAAAAATTCTATGATGAGGTACAGAAAATTTTGAAAAAGGATGTTCAAGGTACGATTAACAAGGACAGCTATTTTAGAACGCTGGTACTGAATCAGATGGAACGTAGCGGACGCGAATATTATAATATCATTGCAAAAAAGGGGAAAAGGGACGATGAATAAATCCCGGCTGGGGCTCATTGTTAATATGTTATTGACTCCGTTTATCGAGAAAGAATTCTTACGGGAAGGTGGAGATTGCATAGAAAATTTGGCTGAGGCATATCATGATGCATGGTGTACAGATATCACTGACTACTATAGACGAGTGCGGTTCGAAGCGCAATATGAAACCAGAAAACTCGAAATGGAAGGATATATCGTTAATAGACGAAATACAAAAACGATAACTGTAGATGATGCCATGATGATTCTTCGCCTGTTTTATCCGATGGATGAGATGAACAATTATCTTTGCCGATATGGGACGGGCTCATTGTCAGGATATTATGTGGGGAAACTCTATGAGATTGCAATTTCATTGTTGACATTTAGAGACGGACGTATAGCAATCAGAACATGGCTGAATGAACAAGTCAGAGAGTGGAAAGAGGGATATTTTTGATTATCATGATGCTTTTGATAAGGTGGAAATATGGAATATTTTGAGCAGATTGATAGTTCCAGATGTTATTATAGCGGCTTTCTTTGTAGAGGCAGGATTGGAAGACCGGAATTATCTATATGGACAAAATGGTGGCGTATATTTGGCAGATAAAACATTAAGTGCGGTTTTGGCAAGAGGCGTGGCTGAAAATCACATGCATTTTAATGTCGGAATCGAGTACTCGGTTTTATGGAAGTACCTGACGAATATCTGGCGCTGGGAAGTATATTTTAACGGAACAGAGGAGTGGAATTTTAAGATAGATCAGGTGCTGCTGTTTGCTGCAGTGGTATACAGATATTTGTATGCGTCCTACATGGAAATGGGAAGTAAAGAAATTTCTTTTTATTCGTATATAGAGGAATTCTTGCCAGAGACAGAGAAGCAATTGCAGGAACTGTTGCATGATTTAAAGTGTGGAATAGAGGGTAAGGAATTAAGTTACTATCGGGAATTTTACTATATGTTTTTACAACATATCAAGAATGCATGGGAGATAAGAGAAACCGATGATTTTCTGCTGGATACAGTATATAAAGCAGAGATTGGTTTGAAAACATCGTCCGAGATGATTTTTCTGGTACAGACATTGCAGTGGCTTCGTAACGGACAGAATACGCTGGAAGAACAGCTATTTATGCAGTATATTAGAATTAAAAATGGTTATTTTCAGCAGTTTGTACAGCCTAATCATATTCTTGGTCTGAACTACTTTTTTCGTTTTTTTGGAACGGCCAGAAATGCTGAAAAATTTGGAGGAAAAAATAGCAGCTATATCTATCGTGAGATATTTAAAAGCCAGGCACAGAATATAAACATCAAAAAACTGGAAATAAGGATCACACCGGATTTCGTTTTAGCTAATAAAAATGGAATTCAGGAATATGAGCTCGCAGAAAGAAGTCTGAAAAAGAGTATTCTGAGTAATGTGAGAAATGTAATTGTGGAGTATATAGAATACTGTAAAATGATTGTAAATCATGACGGTGATGCAGAAAACTGGTATACACAACTGGATAGATGTTATGAAAATGGTCAGGGTGTTTTCCCGTCCATTGGCATAGTATATCATTTTCAAAAGAGAGATTATCTGGATAATAAAATTGGTGATATGTGTTGGCTAAAATATGCACAGTCAGGCACTGCACCAGCATATTCCAAGCATTTGCTAGTCTGGAGAAAGCAAATCGTGAATTGTGCACGGGCAATGGAAGAACTCCGTAGCAGTATTCCTTATCTAGCGGAATACATAGTGGGAATTGATGCAGCATCTAATGAAAACAGTATGGAACCGTGGATGCTGGCACCGGCATATCGGACAATAAGGAATCGAAAGATAACAAAACCACTCATTGTAAATGGAAATGGTATTTTTTTGCGTATTCCCAATATTGGTTTTACATACCATGTGGGTGAGGAATTCAGACATATTATGTCGGGCTTACGTCATATCAGTGAGGTAATGGAGCATTTCAATTATAAAGCAGGAGATCGTTTGGGACATGCTATAGCGTTAGGTGTAGATGTAGATCAGTGGGTTCGCGAAAATGAGGTCATTACAATACCCGCAATGGAACATCTGGAGAATCTATTGTGGCTTTGGGGAAGTATTGTTCAGAAAAAGCTGATTGTCCACTTAGAAGTGGAACAATTAGAAGGCCAGATTATGATGTGTGCAGAAAAGATATTTGAAGATTGTACAGGGATGACTGCATATATGTTGTATCAGGCATATTTGGAGAAGTTTAATGAGAACCATGAGAATATTTTCAAGGAATTTAAAGATACCTGTAGAGAAGAAACGATACCTCAGGAAAATCCTGCGAAAGCTCATTTTTGTTATTGGTATGATGCGGAGAGACATGGAACCGGACAGCTATGGACAAAAGAAAAGATATTGTGTACTTACTATTGCCCATTATACTTTATGAGGTTTCAACAACCAATTTTTGTGCCGATAATGGAAGATGAGGCAGTGGTATACAAGGAGGTTCAGCAACAACTGATAGAAAAAGTGGAACGAGATGGCATATTTGTAGAAACCAATCCTACATCCAATATAGCTATCGGAGAAATCGATGGTTTGTTTAAACATTATATTATGAGATTGAATTCGGCAGGATTAGAGTATAAAGATCCGCAGGAAGCTGTGCTTGTAACAGTAAATGCAGATGATCCGGTAGTATTTAGTACAAACACAGAAAATGAATTGGCGTATATTTATTATGCATTGGTTCATGCAGGATATAAAAAGGAAAAAATACTGGAATGGATGGAGAAAGTTAGAAAATACGGTATGGATGGCAGTTTTATAAAAAAAGTGAAGAAACCATCAACACAAATCAAAGAAATGGAAGTTATATTAGAAAGCATTAGCAACTATTTAAAAAACATTTGAAGAAAGAATGCAAATGAAGAGATAAAGAGAGAAGATGAGAACCTTGTATTTTGTGACAAGTAATCCAAACAAATATAAAGAAGTTGCCGAAATCTTAAAACCACATGGCATACAGGTTGAGTGGGCAAACATAAAACTTAAAGAAATTCAAAGCAATGATATAGATGAAATTGCTAGAGACAAAGTGTTGAAAGCATTTAGAAGAATGATGGCACCGGTAATGGTGGAACATGATGGGCTCATACTTGAGGAATTTGGTCAGATACCGGGAGGCTTGACACAGGTATTTTGGGATGCTTTGGGAGCACAGGGATTTTGCAGAATATTTTCCCGAGATAAGGAAACAGCGGCTGTTGCACAGGCAGTTATAGCATATTGCGATAGTAGGAAAGTGGAATTATTCAGAGGATCGGCTAAGGGGAAAATTGTAACAGAACCCAGAGATTACGAGGATTTTCAGTGGGATTGTGTATTCCAACCAGATGAATATGAAGAGACATATAGTCAGTTGGGTGAGATAAAAAAAGAAATATCCATGCGGAGAAAGGCGCTTAACGAATTTGCCGAGTACTTAAAGAGGGAAAAATGTATACACAGTTAAAAGAATCTATTCAAAAAGGGAATACTATTTTATTTGTTGGAGCGGGAATTTCTGCTTCAGTGCAATTGCCAAACTGGAATGAATTGATAGAATATTTGGCACAAGATCTTGGGTATGATCCTGATGTATTTAAGGAATATGGAAATTATCTGGCACTGGCAGAATATTATCTGCAGGAGAAGACTTTTAAGAACTTACAAAAATGGATGAAGGAAAAATGGGATGTAGCAGAGGAAAAAATTCAGAATTCAGAGCTATATAAAACGATTGCCCAATTGAATTTTCCGATAATCTATACGACAAATTATGACAGATGCTTGGAAAAGGCAATGAATATCTGGAAAAAGAAATATAAAACGATCATTGACGTAAGGGACATCGTAGATCTTGAGCGGGATACAGTACAAATAATCAAATTTCATGGGGATATTATGGCAGAGGACTCCATAGTTCTTTCGGAAAGCCAGTATTTCAGTAGGTTGAATTTTGATACTTCCCTAGATATTAAATTGAGAGCTGATATGTTGGGAAAGTCAATTCTTTTCATAGGATATAGTTTGTCAGACATTAATGTAAGGTTGATGCTTTATAGACTAAATCAGCTTTGGGAGAGCAGTATAGCGGAAAAAAGGCCAAAATCGTATATTTTTTTGACAAATCAAAATCCTATTCAGGAAAAAATACTCAAGAGTATAGGTATTGATCCTATTTATAGCAAGGGAAGTGACAGGACGGAAGAAACAGTTAATTTCTTGAAAAATCTTATTTAATGTGTGCCGTTTGTTGATAAACGTAAAATCATGCGATGATTCCTCTGACAGTGGGGACGGCGAGAATGTTGGCTGGACGGATGAGGTGCTGTAAAATGTAAATAAGTGCCCAATAGTCTGGATGTTAGTAATAATGGAGAGACTATTGGGCACATGCATTAATCAAATAACCAGTCTTGCGTATGCGCATGGTAAAACAGAACTTGCATATCTTCTAATATCTGGGTAGCTTCTTTTTCATTCATCCACAATATATCCTGAATATCTTTAACATCAGCACATTTTCTCATGACACCAGTCTGGAGCATAGACAGAATCCTGGCATTTTTAATAGACTGAAAGTATTGTAATACTTGGGGCTGTTCGCTGATAGAGGCCGGTTCCGTGTAACGCAGCCCTTTTTGATCTAATGTCTCATAGAATCTATTAACGAACTCTTTGGACAAGTAATTGTAATTGTGCATCGTAATCACGAGAGCTTGCAGGCTCACCTGGAATTTTTGCTTTAATGCAAATAAAGTGGCATAGTCTACAAAATTCGTTGTATTTCGATAGGATATAAGATATTCTTCAGGAATAAGAAAATATCCTGCAAAACAATCCGCCATTTTATCCAAAAAACTCTTCTTCTTGCAATTACAGTTTTCGAATTTTCGTTTATAAACAGGACGGTGAAGAAGAATGTGACCATATTCATGAAATACAGTGAAAATAATTCGTTCTAATGTAATAGAAGCGTTACAGTTAACAAAAATATAACATCCTTTTTCATCATTGATATAAGATAAACCGTTAGTAGAAGAAATTCCAAAATCAACAAAGAAAATGTGAATTCCTTTATTTTGCAGTGCAGCAATGGCAGCAATGGCATTTGTGTCGTGCAAGCCTAATTTTTCTCGCTGATCCTTTGCTATATTTCTGATTTCTTCTTTTAATTCAGAAGTCATTTTTAATTTGTGTGAAAAATAATCTGTACATTCAAAGTTAATATCTAAAAGGCGATCATTACCGATATTAGCAAACAGGTTATATTGCTCCGGGAAATAAGTCGTGGATTCTCCTAGAGTGATTGCAAGATTATTGTAAGCATTAATACAGTGATATACCTTCTCGGAAATCGATTCTGTAGCAAGTGTATAATTAAGTGCGGTTCGAAACAGGAAACTTGCAGAAGAATCAGAAGACTTACTTTGTAACAATGATTCTACCGGAACATCAAAAAAATCAGATACAGCCACTAACTTTACGCTGTCGATAATATTACTGCCTCTTAAATAATTCTGTAAAGTTTGACGACTGACATTGAGATAATTGGCTAAATCTGTGATAGTAACAGAACGTGCAGTCATTAGATCTCGGATATTATTTCCAATGATTTGTACTAGTTCCATGTAAGCTCCTCCTATGTAAACAGATTATAACATTTTTGTAAAAAAAATTCAACATATTCCGGATTATAGCTTAAAAAATTATACATAAATTTATTAGACATTCACAAATGTGGAAAAAATTTTAGATTCTCTATTGAAATGTGGATAATGTAATGCTAATATTAAAAAAGAGGCTTCCGGATACTACCACTACCACAGAACCGGAAGGAGCAAAAAGGAGAAGGAAGGGAGGCATTGCATATATTTATAACATGAAAAAGAGCCCATAAAGAGCTCTTTAACGAATCGGTTACCCACCATAATGTAACCATTACACTGTTTTCCTTACGGCTACCACCCCGTAAGATTGTTTGTGTACTTTTTTATTATACAGCAAAAATGAAGAATGGCAAGTAAATACACAGACTTTTATGTAAATGAATAATAGAAACCAAGAAGAAAAATGAAATTATGAGAATGGGAGGAAATGAAATGAAAATATTAGTATTAGGCGATAACACATACGAGGAAAGTGGCTCTGCAAATTACGGAGACTGTTTTTTGATTGACAACGGGGAACAACTGGTTATTTATGATTGCGGTTCTACCGAGCACGCAGAAGTAGTGCTTAAATATATGGAGAAAAACAAGTATGATAATATGAAAAAGAAGATAAAATTAAAACGGTTCAAAGAAATTTCCTTTTATGCAGGGACTTGTTTATTATGACCTTATTTTTATGCATTATATATTTTATTTTGATCTTTGGGTGTGGAATAGGTGTACTAAGGTACGAAGTGCTGATCGTATTAATAGTAGAACTTTTAGTGACCAACATAGCTATGCGTGAACAGGGAATAGAGTTTGTATATATGGTGATTGCGCTAGATGTTAATCAAAGTAAATGAGGAAAAAACGTTATTAAGAGCTTAAGAAATAATCAATGATATAATAACATAACAGAAAGGAAAGCGTGATAACCAGTAGTCAAAATTGATGATAGCGAACTTATTCAAGGGCCAAAGAAATTGGTTTGATTTCTGATATTGGCTATCGCCTCCTGGATAATATAAAGTTTATGCGCAATTGGGCTAGCGCTGCTCATCCTAATCAAAATGAATTAACGGGACTACAACTAATTGAATGGTTAGAAACGTGTATTAGAGAAGTTATATCACTTCCATTGTCAAACTTAACTATTCAAATTGGGAAATTATTAAGTAATATTAAGACAAACATTTTGGATGAAGCCGAAGCCCAAATAATAAGTAATTTCTTTTGTGAATTGACTTCTGAAAAAGCTAATTCTCTTTGTAATGGTTTCTTCGGAATTTATTGCAGACCTGATACAACGAGTGATACAAAAAGAAATATAAAACTTCTATTACCAGAATTATGGAATTTAGTAGATGAAGATGTAAAATGGAATTGTGGAATAAAATTTAGTAAATTTCAAATTAACAATGATCAAGTGGAAGCGAAACTTGCAAGAGAATTTCTCCAAATTGTCGATGCTGAATCATATCTTCCAGAATCGGTGCGAAGTGCTGAATTAAAGATTGAATTAGAATATCTATATAATGCACATAATGCTTCTGTGAATAATATTTATTTAGAACCGCCTTATGCTAAACAAGTTCAACGCTTAATTGGTTCAAATGGTGTTCCTACTGAAAATGATAGAAAATAAATCTTAAGTGTTGTTGAGAAGATGTTAGTAAAATTTCAATGGCTTTTGCGGCAGATATATTAGCCAAAACAATGTGGAAAGCTTTAGAGAGGAGGGTGAAACATGTACGATTTGTCATCTAAATTTAATTCTTTTTATACAACGCATGTTGTTCTGCCACAGAGTGAGCAGGATAATTTACATACAAAAAAGAATCTTAATATTCAACGTCTCAAAGATGGTTTAAAAGAGTATAATGCAGAAAATAATACATCGTATTCTATCGTTGAAACGTGTGTGCAAGGCAGTGTTGCGATGTCAACTGTTGTTCAAAACGAAGATGAGGATTATGACATAGACGTTGCTGTTGTTTTTGATAAGAGTGTGTTAGGCGATAAAGGTGCCCAAGCAACAAGAAATTTAGTCGCCAATGCATTAAAACGAAAAACAAAACAGTTTAACACTGAACCAGAAGTAAAGACAAGTTGTGTTAGAATAAAATATGCAGATGGTTATCACATCGACTTTGCCGTTTACAGGCGTCATTATGATTCGACAAATGAATGCTGGATTTATGAACATGCAGGTTCGGAGTGGTCTGAAAGGGAACTCAGAGGATTAACAGATTGGTTTAAATTACAAAATGATGATTCGGATGGTGACTTGAGAAAAATAATTAGACTATCAAAAATGTTCTGTAAATCGAGAACGACATGGAAGAATATGCCGAGTGGACTGCTTCAGACAGTATTGTGCAATGAAAAGTTACAATCAACATATGAAAGAACAGATGAACAGTTTTATTATACGATGCAGGAAATCGTAAATCGACTTGAAACAAGTACGTCAGTTGCGGCTCCGGTAGATGATGGGCGTGATTTGACACAAAGAAATATTGATCATCAGAGAATGACAAATTGGAAAAATCGTCTTGAAAGTAAACTTGAGGATTTGGAAGTTTTGTTTCGGGAGGATTGCACTAAAGATGACGCAATTCAAGCGTGGTATGGATTCTTTAATCATGATTACTGGGGAGACCAGATAATAGCATCGGAAAGCTATTCAGTTAATTCCGTGACAAAATCGGTATGTAGATTTTTTGATGGCGAACAATTCATCGAAGAACTGTATCCGATGCAATTGTTATACCACTGTGATGTATCATGCCAAGTTTCTGGTGATGGATGGAGACCGAAACCCATAAAGGAGTTCCTATCTACATTGAGACATTACTTGCCTCATAATTTTGAAATCCGATGCACAATGGATTACACTGATTGTCCACGACCATATAACGTATTGTGGAAAGTCAAAAATGTAGGACCTGAGGCAGAGAGAAGGAATCAAATTAGAGGACAAATTAATGATAGAGGAAGTACAATAGTAGAACACACTAATTTCTTTGGCAATCATTATATTGAATGTTATATTATAAAAGATAATGCATGCGTTTCCAGAAATAGAATTGAAATTCCGATAGGCAGGTGGTGATTTTGTGAAGGCTTTAAAAATAATCGTATTTGGTCTTTTATCAGTAATTATGTTTCTGATAATTGTATTATTTGAGATAAACAGTTGGCCTGTAGGGAGTAGTATATCTGGTTTGGTGCTTGGCTTTTCACTTCCTTCTCTTTGGAAGTCAATACAGGATCTTACGGATACCACAGAATGGAAAACTTCTCAACGAAAGTTAAAACGCGGTGATTTCATCAAGGACGATACTATCATTAGAATTTCATTTGCGTATCTTTACAGAATAAAAATTGGTGATAAATATTTATTGGTAAAGAATGAGCGAGGAACCGGGAAGGATCAACCGGTCGGTGGAGTATATAAGCTATTCGGAAATGAGAAGATCGAACTGAAGAATCGTTATAAAGTAAAAGATGATAATAAAATATCAATTGATGAGTCCTCACGGAATGATTATCGTCTTAGAATAGAAAATAGATATTTACGAAAGTTTGTGAAGCGATTTGACTGTAAAGCAGATCGAGAGCGTATTGATAATTTGAGCCGAGAGTTCAGGGAAGAATTGATTGATAAAAACATTGTGAATTGGAATCACATATCATATCGCTATTGTGGCAGACACATAACAGAGCTTCATTGGGGAAAACACTTTCAGTGTTATGAACTTCTTCTTGCTGATATTGTAGAATTACTTCCTACACCGGAACAAGAGCAGGATTTGAGAAATTTGCAAAATCAGCATTCAGAGAACTACCGATTTGTCACAGCAGAAGAAATATCCTCTTTGGGTGTCAATACTAATAGTGGAGACTTAAGAGAAACAATAGCTGATCATTCGGCGAAAATTTTACAAGAAAATGAAGGGATGCTGATAAGTAATTCTAATGTTGGAAAAATATATGATTGTGAACTTCCTGTGACTTCCTGCAATAGTTGAATTCTAGCACCATAACTTATTTCTTTCATTGACAACTATTCTAATACACAGGGGAATTTGGTTATTTTGCCATGTTGACAGATGCAGGTAAGTCTTGTATCATAATTTCAAAGCATACATTCTAACAATTCAGACAGTGAAAGCTGATCCAAATATCTAAGTCCTTTCAATGAATTCTATGCTTTTATACCCTATTAACCAAGTAAGAGCATAGTGCATTGAGAGACAGGTGGTGGAATCGTCTACATCTATCCTTTTTTCAAACACTATGGCAACTGGAGGATACGATGAAGAGAAAGATATTTGCGGAGGTGTGTATTTATGGGAAAGACTGATACCGCCACCAAGGTCTACATTAGAAAGAATAACATTTTTGCAGATGCATTCAATTACCTGATCTATGAAGGAGAAGCTGTTGTTGACCCGGATCGGCTTACAGAGGTTGATACAACCGAGAGTGCGTTGCCGTTTGGATCACCGGATGACAAAGAGGAGCAATCAGATGCTCCGGTGCAGAGATACCGTGATATTCTGAAATCGGCTGTCATCATGCAAGAGGATGAGGCTGCATATATTTTGTTTGGAATCGAAAACCAAACGGACATACATTACGCTATGCCTGTCAGAAACATGATTTATGATGCTTTGCAGTACGGCAAACAGGTTGCTGATACAGCAGCAAGGCACAGAAGAAATGATAAGAACGCAAAAGGACACTCCAAAAGTGAATACCTGTCAGGTTTTTATAAAGATGATGTTTTGAAACCCGTGATCACACTTGTGATTCATTTCGGCGCAGAGGAATGGGACGCACCATTATCACTGCATGAGATGATAGGGGTTAAGGATCATAAGCTGTTGCATTTTGTGCAGGACTATCAGATTCACCTAATTGACCCGGCAAAATTGACAGAAGCAGACCTAGGAAAATTTTCTACCAGTCTGCGAGAAGTGATTGGGTATATCAAGTATTCTAAGGATAAGGATAGGCTGGCGAGAATTTTGAAAGACAATCCCCGAATGGTTATCGACAGAGAGGCTGCATTGGTTATCAAAGCGGTCACCAATACACCCATAGACATTCAGGAAGAAACGGAGGAGATTGATATGTGTGAAGCGGTGGAAGCTATGCTGAACGAAAGTGAAGCAAGGGGCATAGAAAGAGGTATAGAAAAAGGTATAGAAAAAGGAAGAGAAGAAGGCAGAGAAGGATTATTGACGTTGATCTCTCGAATGAGTGCCGGTGGGGATTCAGACAAGGTGGTGCAGCTGAATGATTCGGCTGTCTTGGAAGCAATGTTGAAAAAGTATGGAATAGAGTAATATATCAGAAATAGTCAAATCTGCGGATTTGACTATTTTATTACTTTTCCCGTGATCATTTCCCGTAATCTAAGCTTACAAAAGATTGTTAGATTTTGTAAAATAGCATAGAAACTCAAATAGTGATTTTTCATCTGTGTCTGGAATACAATCATTATCGTATAAGAACTTGATCAATTCCGGAAAAAGCCTGAAACAAGCTTTCCGGAGCGGACCAATCGGATGAGGCTTTTCATTTACAGAATACAGATGCCTTTCTATTTCTACAGAGGGAGTAAACCCAAACAGAAAGAGCAGAAGAGGACGAGAGTCTTCTTCTGCTTTTTGCGCTATATAATCTTGAATGAGGACATGCATGGAGTGAATATCAAAATCATGCCAGATAGGGTCCAGTGGCTGTCTGGCTGTCGAGATTAAATCGGCGTTGAAGTTTTGATCGATCTGAACCATTTCCTGCATGAGGCAGTAGTCCCTGTATTTTTGCAATGATTTAGCAGTAATGGGATTTTTAGGGTATCTCTGATTATAGAGAGAGGTCAGGTAGTCAATAGCTTCATTTCCGGTCAGCTCGTTTTCTCTTAGAAGCGTTTTATAGTGTGTTACCATGAGGTTCGCGTGCTGGCTGTAGTTGTGGGTACCGGCTACATAGTTGATAAAAGTATGTTGTAGGGGGCGAAACAACGCAGTCGTTAATTTCCCACGGACAGGGTTATAGGTACGAATAACGTCAAGGAAAGTAAGGAAACATTCCTGAATGATATCTTCATAGTTGATATAGGAACTGGTAGCAAAATATTGACGGCATTGCCCGGTGATAAATGGCAAATTTTTTTCCCACAAATAGGCCAGAAGGGCATTGGATTCTTCACAAGGGGAGGAATAGGAATTAAATTTTTCAATGAGTGTGGCTTCCGTGCCGGTATCATAGATACTATTTTTCATGTGTCTAAAGCGCTCCTGATGCTAGGGATAAAATCGAATACTCTATTCATAATAATAACCTCTTGAATTATATAAAACAATTATATTATGTATGAAAGTTTTAATAAATGACATAAATTTTTTAATGATCATGGAGAATAACATTTTGCAGCATACAATATTTGATGATTTTCTGACATAAATAATTGCAAATTAAATTAGTAAAATGGAAATTATTATAGAAATGTCAAGATCGTGATGAGATTTTTATAAGAAAGAGGATTTGACAGTGAGTGAAAATTATCCGCTTCGTCTGAAAGAGGACAGGGAGCACATTATCAGAAATAAATTTACGATGCTATCGTTCCTATGTAGCGTATTGGTGATTTATATACACACATTTAATCTGGGTACCTATCAGATTGACGGCAATAGCCTTGGGGTTGGAAAAGCCGTATACGAGATAGAAAGCTATATGAATGCTATGATCAGATTCGCGGTACCCATGTTCTTTATAATTTCCGGGCTGTTGTTTTTCAGGACATTTGAGATGAAAAATTTATTCTCAAAATGGAAATCAAGAGGGAAATCGATTGTGATACCATATATTATATGGTGTACCTTGTACTATGTATACTATTTGATTCTGACAAATATGCCTGTCATTAAGGATAAGATGAATCAGGAACCGGTTTCATTTTCCTTTATAGAATGGCTACGTTGGCTGACGACGGACGAATACTATACGCTTTGGTTTCTACAGAATCTAATCGTATTTATTGCTTTGGCACCTGTGATCTATGGATTACTGAAGGAACGCTGTAAAAAAATACCGGTCGGATTTGCCTTGTTGGTGATTAGTATTTTAGCTTTAAGGCGTGTAAATATAGGTATATTTGAGGGCTTGGAATATTATTTATTAGGCAGCTATATCGGCATGAACCTCAAGGATAAGCTGGCATATAGAAGTAAGGCTGTTACTGCGATTTCTGCATGTTATGTAGTATTTTATCTCATACGAGGCTTTCGGACGAGTAATGTAGTAATGATTAGCTTATTCTGTATTTCTCTATGGTTTGTGTTGGATAAATTTGTACATGAGGATAATCTGCCATGGTGGATGCAATTGACTTTCTTTACCTATGTTGCACATGATATGCTATTAGAAGCATTCGAAAAAATACTTTTTGTGGTGGTGGGCTCGAATCCGGTAGCTGCATTATTGGATTATCTATTTATGCCAATGATTGTAATGTTGGTATTAATAGGGGTAGCATATGGCTTGAAAAATAAATTACCGGTAGTCTGGAAGACAATTACAGGAAGGTAGGCTTCATACCTGATAATGGAAAATCAGGATAGGATGAATATGGATTCCAAAGAAAAAAGAAATAATTACATTTATATTTTAAAAGCACTCGCAATATTCAGCGTAATATGCGCACATGCCACGCCGCTTGCGGAAGGCAGCAGCAAATGGAATATGCTCAGTGCACAGGTACTGGATTATCTGGGGACATTTGGTGTGCCGGTATTTTTCTGCATTTTCGGGTATTTGTTCGGAGGCAATACGAGAACCTGGCGGGCGTTCTGGAAGCGGAAAGCGACGACACTTTTTTTGCCATGGATCTGCTGTGAGACATTATTGTGGTTCTATGTGGTGCTCCGGAAGGGTGGAATCAGTGTGTCTGCATGGCTGTTGTTCCTCCTGGGATATCATCACACGACATATTATCTTACAATATTAGTGGTATTTTACGTGCTCTATTGGAAAATACATAAGCCCGGTGCAATCCGGGTACTGAATGTTATCTCTGTGATCAGTATGCTGGAAACCGGCTGGAATGTTGGAATCTTTCATCGGGTGAACACGGTATTGGATAGTTATTATCTGAATCCGTTTAACTGGATGCTGTTTTTCGGAATAGGTCTTCTGATTCGGCAAAAGGCACAGGAAGCAGAGCGGAGCATCAGATGGAGTAATTCACTGGGAATCTTATGCGTTTGTGGGAGTATCGTGTATTTTTCTGTTCATGCTTATTTCGGATTGGAAATGTACTATTTTTCGAGATATGCCGTGATCGGTAATCTGTTAAATCTGGGAACGGCGGCATATCTCGGTCAGATATTGATGAATTTGAAGAAAAAGGAGTTGCTTTTTAAAATAGGTGACTGGTCTTTTGCCGTGTATTTGTTGCACCAGTTCGTAGCGGGACTCGTAGTGGCGGTCACGAATCATTGGGACTGTTTTGTGCTTACCTTATGCCGCCCCTGGATCATATTGGTGATCACAGCAGGCGGAGTGATGGTGGTAGACCGGCTCTTTAGCAAGAAGCTGTGCTGGGTGAAGAAACTGATCGGAATCCGGTAAGCATGAAAGAGGCCCCCATAGTAAATTTACGCCGGGACGCACTTTGGTGGTTGAGGAAATGACATCAGAATGATATAATCAAAATAGTATGCAAAATGTAACTATTAGGAGGATACCATGGAAGAACGGGAAATCGATTTGTTAGATATGATCGCAGACATTCTGTCTCATTGGAGAGGACTGTTGGCAGCGCTTATCATAGGTGCCATTTTGATGGGAGGACTCAGTTATGTGAAGTCTTACCGAAATGTACAGAGGATACAGAGTGTAGAACAGGAAGTGCTCAACAGACAGTCGGTAGACAATCAGATTGCACAGCTGGAGCAGCAATTGACCCCGACACAGGCGCTGACAGTACAGGCATTAATAGAGCAGGAGAAAGCGAATGCAAGACAGAAGGCCTACCTGGAGAATTCGTTAAGCATGCAACTGGATCCGGAGCAGATTGCAGAGAGAGATCTGATCTACAGCATCACAATGGAGAATCCCGAACAGAGCTGCCTGTTGACACAGGTGTACACAGATCTTATCAATAGCACCTCCATGTACCAATGGATAGAAGAAAAAACAGGAATTGCAGCAAATGTTGTCGGAGAACTGGTTTACACGGAAGCAGGCAGGAATGACAGTGCGGTTGTGAATAATGCCCAGAACGGTGTAGCTGCGAATCTGATGAAAAGCAATGTGAAGATCATTGTGCGTGATGCGCAGGAACCGGATTGCGATCAGCTGGCAGAGGCTGTCAAAGAGTATATGACAGAGCAGCAGAAGACATTGGAGCAGAGACTGGGTAACCATCAGCTGACACTGCTTTCTGATACAGGAGCTACGGTAGCGGATGCCAATCTCAGAAACTTGCAGCGTAACAGTGTGAATGACCTGGCGACACTGGCGACAGCGGTCGGAAATGCGAAGGCAAGTCTTACCGAAGAACAGCAGCAGTATTACGACTTATTGACATGGGAAGAGAGTGAAGCGATAGAAGCAGAACAAAACGATGCTACCGGAGAACAGTCGGCAGCGAGCCCTTCAATCAGCAAAAAATATGTGCTTTTGGGAGCTGTTTTATTTGCATTTGTTTATGCGGGAATTCTGTTCTTGATCTATATTTTCAATAGTAAGATCCGTGTATCTGATGAACTGCAGACTTTGTATCATATTCCGCAGATTGGTGTGGTTGTCAGAGACTCCGGTAAACAGTTTGTGTTTGATAAGTGGATTGATGATCTGCGGCATTATGGAAAACGCAAATTTAATGCAGAACAGTCTATGGAGCTGGCTTTCGCGGCAGTGAAGATTGCGGCAGCGAAGAACCGGTTAAACAGTATCTGCCTGATGGGATGCAATCTGGATGCCGGCGCAGGAAAAGTATGTGAGACATTGAAGACAGCACTGGAAAAGGAACAGCTGAATGTTACAATTCTGGACAACGTGCTCTACAATGCGGAAGCCATGGAAAAAGTGGATGCTATGACAGGTGTGGTATTGGTAGAGAAGGCAGGTTCCACGCTGTATAATGAAATTGCCGGAGAACTGGAACTGCTGAAGAGACAGGAAATCGCAGTATTAGGCGGCATCATAGTAGAGTAGAAAACAGCTGTTTGAGGTAGTGAGTGTATGGAGATGAATAAGAGAGAAACGAAAGTAACATGGTTGGATGTGATTTTGGCGCTGCTTGCGGGAACTGTAATTGTAGCAGGGATTCTCTGCATAGCGCAGACGATATGGTCAGGATATCATTTTCTGGATGATCATGAATTGTTTCGGATAGAACAATCAGCAAATCAGGGGCAGCCATTGTTGACCACAGTAAAAGCATGGATTCTGAATGATTTGAGAGTAAGGTATCGTCCGCTGTACTGGACAGAACGGGTGACCGTAGGGTATTTGTTTGGGAGTAATCTGACGGCATGGAATATTTGGACTGCTGTGAAGGGGGTTTTTGCGTTTGCACTTTTGTATTTAACAGCGCGATTTCTAAAAAATACAAGACTAATAAGCTTCGTTTTCCCTATGATAATTATGTTGGGAGCACAGTTTACACCCTGGTATCGCAGTGCAAATCAGGAAAGTACCGGACTGCTACTATGTTCCGCGATTCTTTGCCTGATAACAGCGCAATATAACCACAGAAAATTTACGTCAGTTGCGTACAATGTTCCGATTGTGATGCTGGTCGTTTTGTCTGGGCTGGTTAAAGAGAGCTTTACCTTGTTTATGCCGGTGTTCCCAGCTTTGAAGCTTTGGCTGGAATATTGGGATGGCTGCGATGCTTCTTGGATGGGAACTTCTAGAAAAGGGCGTTTGTTGCGGATGATTCGTAAGAATCTTGTAGTATATTTGTGCATTCTTGTTGCGTTTCTGTTTAATGTTTACATGATCTTGTTCCGAGTAGGAGTGGATCAAATCAGTTATGCTGGTTTTCATAAGGACACCAACTTAGGACAATATTTATATGGAATCAGCAACAGTTTATTCCAAAATATGAAATGGAATACATTGATTGCAGGATTGTTATTACTTATGATGCTCTTATGCTATCAGTTGATAGAGAAGTACAATATAAGGAAATATTTAAGCTTATGTGCAATTTTAGTTTGTGCGATGGTGCTTCAGTTGGTAGCTCATGCTAAGAGTCAAATGTGGGAAAGATATTTATTTCCATACATTATTGCCTATGCACTGTTATTTGTTCTTTTGGGATATCACATTTTTGAGAAAGATAAATTCCGAAGGAAGATTTACTTTGCGGTATTACTAGCATTGTTGGGGATGACGGTTCCGACTGCAGCGAGATCTGCGCGGGATTATGCAAAAGACGGAGAGTGGACGCGAGAGTATTTTCAATGCATCTTAGAAAATACGACATCGGAAGACCGAATTGTGGCTGCGTTAGCTGATGGAGAAGTAGATCTTTCGACAGAACGTTGGCTGGAGGCGCATGGTAGATCGCAAGTGTTTTCGTTTGTCGGTGAGGAATGGAAAAACATGGATCAGTTAGGCGAGGCATTGACAGGAGAATGCTCATGGGAAAATGTAAAAGTAATAACTTGTTATAGTTATGCCCAGATTTATACATTGTCATTCGTAGACGGAGTCTCAGAGGATGATTTCGACACTTATACATTTGGAAATTATATGGTAATGGTGAGAAAATAACCTGAAACGAGCAAGCAACAGTGTGAGTCACAAGGAATAAACAGAAAGGTCCGGTGTATAACCGGACCTTTTGGTTTTACTTAGATTCTATTTCTCTAAATCAATGGTCTTGAGTAATTCCTGAATCTGCTCAACAGTCAGCCACTCGGTATTATTACCGGAACTGTAGGAGAAGCCTTCGGGGACTCTCTTGCCGGTAGGAACGGCACGTCTGGATTCACTCCATACCATCTGCGGATATACGATGAAATGCTTGTCATATTCGTAGGTATTCAGGGAGTCTTCTACGGTGACCATGATCTCATGAAGCTTTTCTCCTTCGCGGATACCGACTTCCGGCATCTCGCATCCGGGCAGCATAGCCTGTGCCAGATCAGTGATCTTGAAGGAAGGGATCTTAGAGATAAAGGTTTCTCCTCCCTTGGATTCTTCCAGCGCTTTGATCACCAGTTCCACGCCCTGCTGCAGGCTGATCCAGAAACGGGTCATGCGGTAATCGGTGATGGGAAGCTCCTTACCGCCGTTTTTAATAATGTTATGGAAGAACGGAATAACGGATCCGCGGCTTCCGGCTACATTGCCGTAACGAACGATGGAGAAGCAGATATCCTTGCTTCCGGCATAGGCGTTGGCAGCAATGAACAGCTTATCGGATACCAGTTTGGTACCGCCATACAGATTGACAGGATTGACTGCCTTATCTGTAGACAGGGCTACGACCTTCTTGACACCGGTATCCAGTGCGGCATCAATGACGTTCTGCGCACCGTGGATATTGGTCTTGATGGCTTCCGCAGGGTTGTACTCACAGGCCGGAACCTGTTTCAAGGCAGCGGCGTGAATGACATAATCGACACCTTCGAAGGCTCTGGTCAGACGTTCCTTGTCTCTCACATCACCGATGAAGAAACGAAGCTTGTCTGCATACTGCTTGAATTCATTCTGCATGATGAACTGCTTGAACTCGTCACGGGAATAGATAATGATTTTCTTAGGATTGTAATGATCCAGGACATATTTGGTAAATGCCTTACCAAAGCTGCCGGTACCACCTGTGATCAAAATGGATTTATCATCTAATAACATAATGTCCTCACTTTCAAAACTAAAAATTCCTAATTATAATAGCATATTATATGGGAAAACGCAATTATTAAGCAATTTATATTGACAGAAATGGTTGAACATCCTTTTTTTTTTCTGCCATAATGAGAAAAAGAGGAAAAAATACAGCAAACAGGAATGAGTGGGAAGAGAATTTCTTGTGGGAGGACGGAACGTGTATACGTATGCATTGTTTGGACTAATATGGTGTCTTATTTGTTACGTGGGTTTTAAATTCTCGGCGAATTGCAAAATCCCGGCTTTTATAGCCTATATCATATTGGGAGTCGGACTGTTGGTCCGGATCGTATATTCTGTGAAAGTATTCGGATATACAGGCGATATTATCAGCTTCTCGGATTGGGGAGCCAGGGCGGTAGAATATGGCTTTTCCGGTTTTTATGTCAAAGATTTCCTGACGGATTATCCGCCCGGGTATGTGTATGTCCTGTATGCGATCGGACGGATCCGCGCGCATTTCCATATTGCACAGTACTCGGTCATGGATCTGTTTCTTTTGAAGTTCCCTTCAATCTGCTGTGATGTGATGTGTAGCTATCTGATCTACAGAGAATCCCGTAAACGCATGCATTTTAGCGAACTGCAATCCGTTTTTCTGATGTCAGCGTACCTGTTCCAACCGACGGTAATTCTGGATTCGGCGTGCTGGGGACAGGTGGATGCTATCTATACGCTTGTGGTAGTGATTCTGTGTCTGCTGCTCATGGACGGGCGGATGCTGCCGGCGTATGGGATCTATGGCATTGGAATCTTGTTGAAACCGCAGACGATTATGTTCACGCCGGTTCTTTTGGGGGGAATTATAAACCATGTTTTCCTGAAAGATTTTTCCTGGAAGAAATTTTTCCGTAATCTGGTCGGCGGTTTCAGCGTGATCGGTGGTATGGCGTTGGTGGCTGCGCCGTTTGGCCTGGGGAAAGTGATTTCGCAATATACAGATACGCTGGGGTCTTATCCATATACCAGTATAAATGCATATAATTTCTGGACGTTGGTTGGTCTGGGAGGCAGGGATCAGAACACTGTTTTTCTCTTTTTGCCCTGCAGTGTGTGGAGCAATATTGTGATTGTCCTGGTGGTATTGTTTACGATTTTGATTTTGATTCGCTGTCGGGATAAAATATATTGCTATTTCCTGGGAAGCTCATTTATTATTTTGACTATGTTCACGTTTGCGGTGAACATGCATGAGAGATATATGTTCCCGGCGTTGGCACTTGTGTTGTTTGTCTTTATTTATCAGCCGACGAAACCCGTGTGGCTATGCTACAGTGCGTTTTCGGTTGCAACCTTTTGCAACATAGCATGGCAGCTGTTCAATCTGTGGAATAGGGCACCGGGAAATGCACAGCTGCTTGCGGTTAGGATATCGGCAGTGATCGTGGAAGCGGTAGTTTTTTTATGGGATAGTGATTCCCCGGTGTGTGGGGACGGCAGATAAGGCTTCTTAGATTTGCTAAATTGACAGTTGTAAATGGTGAATAGAACAATTGTAATACAAATAAATATATTAACCTAGATTCTATTCAAAGTAGTCAAATTCACGGGGGTGAATTTGGCTATTTTTCCATGTTGACAGGCAATAGTAATCCTTGTATCATGATTTCAAAGCATACATTCTAACGATTCAGACAGCGCAGGCTGATCTTTATATCTATGTTCTTTCAATGAATTCTATGCTTTTATACCCTATTAACCAAGTAAGAGCATAGTACGTTGAGAGACAGGTGGTGGAATAGTCTACATCTATCTTTTTCAGGTACTATGGGAAACGGAGGATAAAAGGCAAAATTGGATATTCTGATGCCCTGACCGGCAGAACTTCCGGAGGAATGCCGAAAACCACGTCACTCATAAGAGTGGCGTTGATTTTTGGAGTATGCGCATTATTTGACGTTTACGAAATAGAATTCTACGAACTTTATATTTTCGGGATTCATTCAATTGAAAATAGTAAGTGGCAATGATATAATGGTTTCAAAAATGAACTGATATGTATTGCTTAATGGGCAGAAGGTGTAGACAATGAATGAGGTTTTAAATTTTGTGAATGAAAAAACAAAGGTATTACTAATAATTAGGGAAAATCAATTAGAAATTGAAGGGAAAAATATATGTCCGCTTAATCAGCAGGAAATGGCTGTTCTTGTACCTTGCGGTAAATTGAAAGTGAATCAAATTATTAAGGAACTGATAGAAGAAGGATATGTCGAAATGTTACATGCAAAAGGACGCTATTTTATTACAAATAAGGGGTATGCACTACTTGAAAAAATGTCTCTGGAAGAAAAGTGAAAGAGAGGAAAAATGAGCATCGTAATAAAGAAAATGGGTACAAAGAGGTAAGCTATGAACAAAAAGTGCCAGGTATTTACGCCTGAAAATTACGTAAGAGAGTTACTTGATAGTGTTGAGTATACAGAACATTTATATGGAAGAAAAATATTAGAAAATTCATGTGGTGATGGTAATATTTTGGTTGCGGTTGTTCAAAGGTATATAGATGATTGCGTAGCAAATGGGTTGTCAAGGACAAAAATCAAGAATGGATTAGCAAGAGATATTTATGGGGTTGAAATTGATCCGGAACAGTTTCAAAAGTGTATAGAGAATTTGAACAAGGTATTAGAAAAAAATAATATTAAAAGGGTACAATGGAAAATTTATAATGATGATTACTTGCGATGGAAGAATGTAATAAAATTTCAATTTATCGTAGGTAACCCACCATATATAACGTATAAGGAGTTGGCAAAAGATGAGCAAAAATATGTTAAGACGAACTTTAATACTTGTATAAAAGGAAAATTTGATTATTGCTATGCTTTTATTGAGAAAAGCATTAAGGAATTAGCACAAGATGGGAAAATGGCTTATCTGATACCTAGCAGTATATTCAAAACGGTATTTGGATTAAACTTAAGAAATTTTATAAAGCCATACATAACTGTCATCAAAGACTACACGCAGGAAAAGGTATTTGATAATGCATTGGTCAAGTCCTCAATTATGGTATTGGATAAGCAAAGGCAACAAGGTGTATTACACTATCGGGATATGACTTTGGAAAAGGAAATAGATGTTCCTGTAAACCAACTGACAGATAAATGGTTTTTTACAGAGAATCTGGCAAATGGAATACATCGATTCGGAGACTATTTTAAGGTGTCTCATGTGGTGGCAACATTGCTGAACAAAGCATATGTGATCAAAGAAAACGATTATCAGGAAACAGAACAGGGATTTTTTTGCAGAGGCCACAATATAGAAAGAGATATGGTAAGAGATACAGCGACTCCCAGATCTTTACGGTATCAGAAGAATGAAAAAATTATATTTCCATATATGTATGATGATGGAAATTTAATAAGATTTGAAGAAAGGGAATTTGAAACAAATTATCCGGAAACAACAGCATATTTGAATGATTATCGAGATGAATTAGAAAATCGTCAAAGCGACACAAATGCAAAATGGTATGAATATGGAAGATCACAGGCGCTTACCGGATTAGACAGTGATAAATTACTTCTTTCAACAGTTATCACCGAGAAGGTAGCTGTGTATAGACTTACCAGAGAATGTATTCCGTATGCGGGAATGTATATTGTTAGGTGTGAGGGAAATAATGAATATACATTGGATGATGCAATACGTATTTTACAGAGCAGAGATTTTAGGCAGTATGTGTTGGACGTAGGAATACATATTAGTGGAAGTTCTTTAAGAATAACATCAAAAGATGTTGAAGATTATAGATTCGAGGAGGAATAACATGGCGAGAATACCATTTAATGTTAGTGCCAAAACTGCTAGACTGATTGGACGTGAAAATGTATCCAATTTAGAGGGTGCATTAATTGAGTTAATAAAAAATACATATGATGCAGATGCTAAAAAATGTGTTGTTTATTATGAAAGTTCAACAGATAGGTTATTCATAATCGATAATGGAACTGGTATGAATAAAGATGTCATCATTAATAACTGGATGACAATTGGTAATTCTACTAAAAAAGAAAGCGTATACACAAAGTCAGGCAGGGTAAATACGGGAGAAAAAGGTATTGGAAGATTTGCATTAGACCGTATATCTGAAAAATGCAGAATGCTAACTGTGAGTAAAGAAGAAAGATTTGAATGGCTGGTTAATTGGGAGAACTTTGATTCATCGGAAATGATAACAGACACATATGCTGATTTAAATGATATTTCAGAGAATATTCCAGAGTTTTTGAGTGACTTGAACAATCAATTTTTACTTAATATGTTAAAAATTGATTTTACCGGAACGGGTACCTGCTTTGTATTAGAAAATCTTAGGGATCAATGGAATGACGCGGTAATTGAAAGAGTAAAAAGTAGTTTGCAGAAGTTGCTCCCTCCTATGGAAAATAATGCTTTCCAATTATTCTTTTTTTTAAAAGATACTACGGAAAAAGATGCGAGAATTTTGCCGGATTTATTAAATGAATATGATTACAAGTTACATTTTGAAGTTGACAACTTAGGCGAATGTACCATTCAGATTCATAGAAATGAATTCTTTTTTGGTGCACAGTTTGAAAAAATTATGAAAAAAGCAGAATTTTCGGAGGATGATAGGGAATATTTCAATGACAAGTTAATAATAAAAAGTGGTAGTGTTTACGACTTCCTTCCAGGAGTAGGGGACGAAGTAAATATTGGACCTTTTTCGGGAGATATTTATTTTTATAAATTAGTGTTACAGTCGGACAACCAGGAAAAATATTTTTATAAGAATTTTATTACGAAACGTTCAAATTTTAAAGAACTGAGTGGAATAAAAATATATAGAGATGATTTTTTAGTTCGCCCATATGGAATATATGGAACTACAGGATATGATTGGTTGGATTTATCAACAAGGAAGGCTGAATCGCCTGCAGCAGTGTCAAGTAAATCAGGTAGTTGGAGGGTGCAGGCAAATCAAATATGTGGACAAATAAGAATATCCAGATTGAATGATAATTTGCCGGATAAATCGAGTAGAGAAGGAATTGTAGAAACAAAAGAGTTTAAATTATTTAGAGAATTAGTCGTGAATTTTATTGAAAAACTGGAGGAAGATAGACAGTATGTAATAAGAAAATTAGATAAGTTATATAGAAGCACAGCTAAAGGTGAACAGGCTTTGAAAATTGCAAAGGAGGAATTAAACAAATATAAAGAAGAAGGCGAAAAAAAGCAGAATAATACGTACAATGAGAGTGATAGTGAAAAAAAACAAAGCTATGAAAATTTTCATAAAGCGATAAGTTATCAGGAAGAGCGTATTCAAGATTTACAAGAAGAAATGGGACTTTTGAGAACATTGGCTACAACAGGAATAGTGGTAAATACTTATATTCATGAAATAAAGGCATTAACAACACAGTTGAATGTTGGTGTTAAAGAGGCATATGCCTGTCTTGCAGAGGATAATGATATCATATCTGCCGAAGAAGAATTAAAAAAGTTAAGAGTTTTAAAAGATAAATTTAATTCCTGGTTTAAGGTAACAATAGATGCTGTGGAAATGGACAAAAGAAAAAGAAAGAAGGAAAATATAGGAAATATAATACAAAAAAGCATTGGTAAATGGAAAAGTGTTCAAAATAATAAAATAGATTATATATACATCGAGAAAGAGGAAATTGAAATACGATGTTTCCCCTTTGATTTTGAAACAATTGTAAGCAATTTAGTAACAAATAGTAGTACAATATTTAAGAATCATAAAGTCGAGAAACCTACAATAAAAATAGAGATAGGGAGAAATGATGACAAGTTCTATATAAAATATAGTGATAACGGTCCGGGGTTGTGTACTGCTTTTAAAAAAGAACCGCAAAAAATTCTTAAGTATGGTGTTACGGATAGAAGAAATGCAAATGGTGAAGTAATAGGAACAGGAATGGGACTTTGGATCGTAGATAGTATTATTCAGAATTATAAAGGACATATAGACTTAAAGAAAAACATTGAAGAAGAATCGGGCTTTTTTATGGATTTATTTTTTGAAGGAAGGGAGAACTAATTGATGCGAATTGGTTATCTGGATGATGAATATGATGTCTTAAAAGGCGCAATGCGCAGCTTAAAGAAATATGACATGGAAATAATTGCGATGAAGAATATTGATGATGTGACAAATATTACTATGCTAACAGATGCGATTATTTCTAATTCATTAGAATGTTTGCTGGTAGATTATGATTTGATGAATTTAGAATCTAAAGTATATGGAACACAAATTATTAAAGATATTAATGAGATTTTACCGGATTTCACATGTTTTTTGCTAACTAATTATACAGAACAGGGTATAAATGAAAAGATTGTGCAAAAAATTTTTGTACAAGATAAGGCGATATTTGCGGAAGATGATGATTCACAAGAGTTTCGTGATTTTGTTAATAAAATAAGAAATAGTGTCGAATGTTTTCGGAAAAGATTAGAAGTAACAAAGTCGGAATATGAGAAACTGGTTGAAAAGAAAAAAGTAAGGCAAATTTCAGCAAGTGAAGAGGATAGGTTTATATATTTATATAAAGTTTTATCTGCATATGATTATGTTGATAAAATGCCAGATATCTTAGTTAGAAACAGTACCCAAGATACCTTAGAAGACATGTTGAGTACATTAAAAGAGTTTAAGCAGCATCTACGAAAGGAGTAAAACAGTGTACAGAGTACATGGCGATAAAATTATAAGGAGAAGGACAAATTATCGTAAAGCAAATGATATTCAGAGATATACAAAGATACTTAGAGAAGACTTTGGAAATATGTGCGGATATTGCGGAAAAGATTTTAATATAATTAACTGCCCATATCAGAAGGATCATTTGATACCTGAAGATATTGCAAAAAAAGTTGGAAGACTTGATTTGTTGACTGATTATAATAATTTGGTTTATTCATGCCGTGTCTGCAACCGGAATAAGTGGCATAATTGGCCGTTTGATAATGTTGATAAAACCCATGATGACAAGGTAGGATTTGTTGATCCGGCAACAGAAGAATTTGACGAACATATGATGCGAGACGAAAATGGTAGAATAGTGCCTAGAACCCAAGTGGGAATTTATATGTACAAAATTTTTAATTTCTCTAATCGTTTAACAGATGTATGGTGGAAATTGTCAGTGATATCAAAAGAGATAAACGAAATAGATAGTTTACTGGAAAAAGAGGAAAATGTAGACGGATTAAGAGAGTATCGGAGATTACATAGGCAATTTAATAGTTTTATTAAGAGTTTAAAGGATGCAAATGAAAGTATTTAGAGGGTATAATTTTTAAATGAGTGGTAGAGACTTCGGAGAGCGCATATGTATGCTCAGGAGACTTTTGTTTTCCAGGTTACTTGCAATAGTCCGGAAGTATGTCGCATTTATATCGAAACACAGAGAGAAACGTTAAACCACTTTACATTGTGAAAGATACTCGTAAGGTGCAGGAGAAAATATTGCAACGATTTGTAGAGATAGGCGTACAATAAAATTCTAATCATCAAGAGATGATTTGCAAGGTAAAATTCAGCGCAGCATTGAGAAAGTTTTGGTGTTAATATGAACTATTTTACAGATACAAATTCCCCCACGGTGACTTCCGACCGCGTCATTTACACAGCATCTGATTTCGCCCGTTCTTCTCTGCTGTCGTTACAGGAGACGGGAACGCTCTCGGCGTTAAAACCGCATACCTCTTCACGTTCCAATCTGGAGTCCTACTTGTATTTTACGGTGCTGTCAGGTAGCGGCAGACTGACTTACGGTGGGGAGACCTATGAGCTGCGTGCCGGAGATTCCGTATTCCTCGACTGTACGCTGCCGTATGCACATACGACGGAAGAAGAGCTTTGGACGCTTGTATGGTGTCATTTCGATGGCCCACAGATGTCACATATTTATGAAAAATACAAGGTTCGTGGTGGAAAAACAGTCTTCCGGTCACAAAAGACTTCGGAATACCGGGGAATTCTCGAAAAAATGAAAACGGTTGCAGCTTCGGATTCTTATGTCCGCGACATGGAGATCAATGCGCTCTTATCACAATTGCTGGTGCTTTTGATGGAGGATAGCTGGAATCCGGAAAGCAATGCCGTGAAGGGAAAACGGGTGCAGGTGGTCAGGGTACGAGAGTATATTGACAGCAACTATGCCTCGGAGATCACCCTGGAAGGACTGGCGGCACAGTTTTTTATCAATAAAACGTATTTATCGGAAATGTTCAAGGAACAATATGGCATAGCACTGAAAGATTATCTGGTGTCCGTGAGAATCACAGAGGCAAAACGGCTGTTGCGTTTCACGGACAAGACAACAGAAGAAATTGCAACAATGGTCGGGATAAATGGTGCAGCATATTTCAGCAGAATGTTCAAACGTGTGGAAGGTGTTACGCCTACGGAATATCGAGGAATGTGGTAATGAGATACAATAAATCCGAAGAAAGTACAAGAGAAACCGAAGAAAGTGTCTTTGGTTTCTTTTTTTGTTATACTATAATGAGGCTATAGTTGAGACGTACATTACGCGGCGCAAAGCGTATGCAGGTCTAAATGAGGAAGATAGGCAAGAGATATGTAATATATGGGCAAAATGATACCCCATAGGAAAACGCAGGAGGTAACGAAGTGAAGAGAGCACTGATCACAGGAGTAACAGGACAGGACGGTTCTTATCTGGCAGAACTGTTATTGGAGAAAGGATATGAAGTCTACGGCATGATCCGTCGTTCTTCCGTAGATTATAGAGAACGCATCGCGCATCTGGAGGGAACTCCTCATTTTCATCTGAAATTCGGCGATCTGGGAGATTCGATCAGCCTGGTAAAATTGATCGGCGAGGTGAAACCGGATGAAATCTATAATCTGGCAGCGCAGTCTCATGTGCAGGTAAGCTTTGATGTGCCGGAGTTCACGGCAGACATCGATGCAACCGGTGTATTGAGAGTATTGGAAGCTGTCAGAGTGTGTGGACTGGAGAAGACTTGCCGGATCTATCAGGCATCTACTTCTGAATTGTACGGAAAGGTAGAGGAAGTACCGCAGAAGGAGACGACACCTTTTCACCCTTACAGCCCGTATGCAGTGGCAAAGCAGTACGGCTACTGGATCGCGAAAGAATACAGAGAAGCTTATGGCATGTTCTGCTGCTCCGGTATTTTATTCAACCACGAGAGCGAGAGACGCGGCGAGACCTTCGTGACGAGAAAGATCACCCTGGCAGCAGCCAGAATCGCACAGGGCAAGCAGGACAAGCTGTATCTGGGCAATCTGGATTCCCTGCGTGACTGGGGCTATGCGAAGGATTACGTGGAGTGCATGTGGCTGATCCTGCAGAACAAGAAGCCGGAAGATTTTGTCATTGCGACAGGCGTACAGCATTCTGTACGTGAGTTCGCAACACTGGCATTCCATTATGCCGGCATCGAAGTGGAATGGCAGGGAGAAGGCCTGGAGGAAAAGGGAATCAACAAGGCGAACGGTCAGGTCATCGTGGAAGTAAGTCCTGATTTCTATCGCCCGACAGATGTGGTCAATCTCTGGGGAGATCCCACCAAGGCGAAGACAGAGCTGGGCTGGAACCCGACCAAGACAAGCTTCGAACAGCTGGTAGAACTGATGACGAAACACGACATGGAGAAGGTCGCTGTGGAAAGAGCGGAAGAACATATCCGTACCAATCTGGCAGAGTACCTGGAAAAAGGTGTTGTGAAATAAGACTACCAAGAATTTAAAAGCGTAATGATTATCAAATGGCCTATGCTAAGATAGTAAAAATAAGAATGAACGCTGAAAAGTAAATTGCAAAAAGTGAGAACTATCAAGACACGCAACATTGATGCTATGAGGATAGCACATGGTAACGGTAGTGGCTGGAAGATAAATAGGATAAGAAGGTAAAAGAAAATGATGGAAAAAGACGCTAAAATATATGTCGCAGGACACAAAGGAATGGTTGGCTCTGCCATTGTCCGTGAATTGAACAGGCAGGGCTATACAAACATTATCACACGGACGCATCAGGAGCTGGATCTGACCCGTCAGGCAGAGGTAGAGGAATTTTTTGCGGCAGAGAAGCCGGAGTATGTGTTCCTCGCAGCAGCCAAGGTCGGAGGTATTGTAGCAAACCAGAACGCTCTGGCAGACTTCATGTGGTTTAACATGACTCTGGAGATGAATGTGATCAATTCCGCATGGAAGAACGGATGTAAGAAGCTGGAATTCTTAGGAAGCTCCTGTATCTATCCCCGGATGGCACCGCAACCGATGAAGGAAGACTGTCTCCTGACCTCCGAACTGGAGAAGACGAACGAAGCATATGCCCTGGCGAAGATCTCGGGCCTTAAGTATTGTGAATTCCTGAATAAGCAGTACGGTACAGATTACATCTCTGTCATGCCGACGAATCTGTACGGACCCAATGATAACTATCATCCGACCCATTCCCACGTATTGCCGGCACTGATCCGTCGTTTCCACGAGGCAAAAGTAGAGGGTAAGACAGAGGTGACCTGCTGGGGAGACGGCTCTCCGCTACGTGAGTTTCTGTATGTGGATGATCTCGCCAACCTGTGCGTATTCCTGATGAACAATTACAGCGGCAATGAGACTGTGAACGCCGGTACCGGCAAGGAACTGACGATCAAGGAACTGACCGAACTTGTGGCAAAGGTAGTCGGATACACCGGAGAAATCAAGTGGGATACGACGAAACCGAACGGCACCCCCAGAAAGCTTCTGGATGTTAGCAAGGCAGAGAAACTTGGCTGGCATTACATGACGGAACTGGAGGACGGTATCCGGTTGGCGTATGAAGATTTCCTGAACAATCCAATGAGAGCGGAGAGATAAATATGAACATTGTATTACTGTCGGGTGGCTCCGGCAAACGCCTATGGCCCCTATCCAACGATGTCAGAAGCAAACAGTTTATCAAAATATTCAAACAGGAGGACGGCTCCTACGAGTCCATGGTGCAGCGTGTCTATCACCAGATCAAGAAGGTGGATACCGAAGCGACGGTGACGATTGCTACGAGCAAGACGCAGGTATCCGCGATCCATAATCAGCTGGGGCAGGATGTCGGAATCTCCGTGGAACCCTGTAGAAGAGATACATTTCCTGCCATCGCGCTGGCTACTGCTTATCTGGTGGACGTACAGAAGATCTCCCCGGAGGAATCTGTGGTCGTTTGTCCGGTAGATCCTTATGTGGAAGCGGATTATTTTGAAGCCCTGAAGCGGCTTTCTGCCCAGGCGGACAAAGGCGAGGCGAATCTGGTGCTGATGGGGATCGAACCCACCTATCCCAGTGAAAAATACGGTTACATCATTCCGAAGTCATCGGATGAGACCGCAATGGTAGCGACTTTTAAAGAAAAACCGACTGCGGATGTGGCAAAAGAGTATATCACACAGGGAGCACTGTGGAACGGCGGCGTCTTTGCTTATAAGCTGAAGTATGTCATGGAGATTGCCCATAAATTAATCGATTTTACGGATTATCATGATTTGTTTGCAAAGTATGAGACTCTTCCGAAGATTTCTTTTGATTATGCGGTAGTAGAAAAAGAAGATAAAATCCAGGTGCAGCGTTTCTCCGGTCAGTGGAAGGACCTTGGTACCTGGAATACTCTGACGGAAGCCATGCAGGATGCTGTCGTGGGAAAAGGAGTGCTGAATGACAACTGCTCCAATGTGCATATCGTGAATGAGATGGATGTGCCGGTGCTGGCGATGGGATTGCATGATGTCGTGATCTCGGCATCGCCGGAAGGCATTCTCGTATCTGACAAAGAGCAAAGCTCCTACATCAAGCCGTTCGTGGATAAATTCGAACAGCAGATCATGTTCGCAGAGAAGAGCTGGGGAAGCTTCCGCGTGCTGGACGTCGAGAGCGGCTCGATGACCATCAAAGTGACGCTGAATGAAGGACATTCCATGAACTATCATAATCACAAGCACCGTGATGAGGTCTGGGTCGTCATCTCCGGAGAGGGAATGACCGTGATCGACGGCACGGAGAAGCAGGTGAAAGCCGGGGATGTAGTAACGATGCCTGCCGGATGCAACCACACCGTGATCGCCCAAACGGAGCTGAAACTGATTGAAATACAGATCGGGAAAGAGATCAGTGTGCAGGATAAGGAAAAAGTAGATTTACCTTTCAATGCTGGGCAATGCTAGGCACAAAGAACAATAGGCGACAATTTTTTTCAAATGTGGTATGATAAGATAGTAGTTTACTTATGCATTTTTACAACAGCTGCATAAGACAACGAATAATCAGGTTGAAGAGGATACTACTATCATGAGTTTTATTACACAGGAAAAATTTGTTGCCTTTTTTAAAATGAGAAAAAAGCAAGTTCTGTTCTGGTCCATTCTGGCACTGGCGTTTATCTTGCGCTGCATCCGTTTTGCGGCAGTGCCGGATGGGATTAACCAGGATGAAGCCATGGGAGCCATGGATGCATGGGCACTATCAAAATACGGTACTGACCGTTATGGCACGTTTCTGCCGGTTCATTTTGAGGCCTGGAAATACAGTCAGATGAGTGTTCTGCTATCCTATTGTATGGTGCCGTTTATCAAGGTGTTTGGTTTTAGCACCGTGACAGTGAGGCTGCCGATGCTGCTGGTATCCTGTGGGGCGGTTGCACTGGTATATTTAGTGTCGGAAAAGCTGTTTGATGAGAGGATTGCGCTAGTAGCGATGGCGCTGACGGCGGTGAATCCCTGGCAGTTCATGCAGAGCCGCTGGTCGTTGGACTGTAATCTGTTCCCACATGTATTTTTATTGGCATTTTATCTGCTGTTGCTGGGACTGGAGAAAAGGCGGTATTTGTATGTATCCATGCTCTTTTTCGGCCTGACATTTTATTGTTATGGAATAGCGGCGTACTCCGTCACGGCATTTTTGTTTGTATTTTTTATATGGTGCCTGTGGAAAAAACAACTGAAATTCCGGGAGGGGTTGCTGTGCGCAGTGCTATTAACTGTGGTTGCCCTGCCGGAGGTGATCGTCCTGGGAATCAATGCGATACACTTTGGCAGGACCATCGAAACGCCCTTTTTTACCATGCAATATTTTCCGGATAGTCTCAGAAGCGCGGATATACTGCTTTTAAATTTTTCCTTTGCACAGCTGGGCAGGAATGCGTGGGCATTATTCAGCAGGGTGTTCCTGCAGCTCCCGGACATTTTCTTTAATTCGATTCCGGCATTCGGACCCTTATATCATGTGTCGATACCGTTTGTATTTATAGGAATCATTGTATTTACAATTCGCCTTTTTAAGGAAAAACAGATTGAAAAACAGATGCAGATGCTGGCATTGTGGGGATTCCTGATCACGGGGATCTGGGTTGGCCTGATCACCTATGAAGTGAACATTAACCGTGTGAATATTATCTTCTACCCGGTGATTGTGTTGTGCGCTTATGGTATTTCACTGGCAGTGGACAAATGCAGGAAACTCTTACCGGTTATCATGGCTGTGTATGTAGTCAGCAGTGTATTGTTTTTTACAACGTATTTTACAGAGTATGCGGAAGAGAGCAGACAGTATTACAACAGGGATTTCCTGGATGCCGTAGCCGAAGCTGACGGCATGGAAGGATATGACAGTTTGTACATCACAGGCAATCTGGGGTGGCAGTTCAACCAGTCAGCCACGGAGATCCTGATCCAGTATGCCTGCAGAATAGATGCCCGGTATTATCAGAGCGAGGATTACACACAGCGTTATCACTACATCTATCCGGAAAAATCCGGAGCGGAACTGGCGGAAGCCGTCGGGGATGGACTGATGGTACTCTATGAGGGAGACCTGCAGTACCTGCAATTCCCTTATGAAGTGATCGATACTGTGGGAGAATATTCACTGGTAACAGCAAGGTTCTGAGAAGGACAGGGATTATTTCCCAGAACGGATCACCTCCACACCGAACAGAAAGCGTCCTTCCTCGTTGGGATGAATGGAATCTGCCAGATATTCTGCGGCATTATGTTCATTCCACTGCAGAGCATCATTGATATTCAGAAAATCAACATTCTCAGCCGCGGCGGTTTCTTCTGCCGCGGCAATATAGTCTTCTAATACATTTTCTTCGTCACCGATGCGTGCCATTCCCTTTTCAAAAGACAGAATATAATTGGAGGATATGACCATGATCCGTGCATCCGGATAGGATTCCCGCATAGCCCGGATGCCGGTGCGGAGCCCGTCTTGGTAATCGGCGATGGAATATCCCTCAAAATAATCGTTTAAGCCGTAATTGATGAGGAAACAGAGTTTTTTATCACCGGAAAGTTCTTCCGTATTATGGTCTAAAAAGTCCTGTACGACATTCGGGAAGGAATTATCGTCATCGCTACTCCGGGTAGCGGAGGAACCGCCGATTGCCAGATTATGCACGGTGGCACCGGTCAGAGCGTGGACGACTCCGGGGATGGAAGCAAAATCATGATAATTTCCCATGACACTGTCGCCGAAAAATATAAGCTCGTAGTCGGACAGGTCGGGATAGTCAGCCGGAGAATTTACAGCATCCTGTACCAGTGTGTAAAAATGATCTAAGCTGTTATCGCTTTCTGTGCTCCGGTATTGCAGGGAGCCGCTCAGCACCAGCAGCATTACTGAACGGGCGGCTTCGGCAGTTAATTCCGTGGGAGTGTCATAGGCATCCGGATTTGAGATCAGCCATTCTTCCTGGCCGGGGAAGCAGAGTGTCACGTTCTCTCTGGCGGACAGAGGGGAAGCCAGCACCCGGAACACATTGCAGTAAGTGTCCAGATCTCCATTGGCATGTGACTGCCAGTATTCTAGGGAAGGCGCAGAGAAAATGACGGTGAATTCGGCGCCGGCGTAGGTATCCACATAGGACAGGAGGTCTTCGTCCAGGGAGGCAGAGAAGCGGGCATCGCTGTGCAGGCTGCTGTTCCATAGGGAGAGCGGATCCAGCACGAGGAAGACATGAGATACCTCATTTCCGGAGGAGAAGGCCGTTTCCAGATAATCGGACAGGTCGGAGAAGGATGCAATCCGGTGGGAACCGCATACCGCGTCATATCCCATATAGGTGGGATAGATGTCTTCGGGGAAAGCTTCCGGCGCGGACATGGACAAAAATATGCCCTGATAGGATTCCTGTTGTAATCTGCCAAGGTCGGAGGAACGCTTCCTGGGCTCATATATTTTCAAATAAAGAATTCCGCTGGTTACAATGCCGGCCAACAGAAGCGCGGCAAGGGCAAAAAGCAGAAATTTCCAGGGAGATTTTTTACGTATGGTTTGTTTGTTCATGGGATAGGGCATCCTTTCTGTCAGATCTGGCGAATCCGGTGATCCTTCTGATTTCAGATAGTTTTATTATACTTCACAAGAGTGGCGCTGCCAACACCATTGTTGTTTTTCTCCCGGCAATATGATAAGATGAAGCAGTGAATGACGAGTGGCAGCCTTTTGAAAATTCAGATTTGGCAAAAGAGTAAAAAGACTAAAAATTGCAGATGTTTGCATCATAGCAGCGGATAGAAAAGAAATGAAGATGTTACAGGAGGAAGAAAATATGGAACAGTTAGCCATTTTTGGAGGAAAACCGGTACGTGAGAAGAAGATTTTCTACGGACGGCAATATATTGATCAGGCAGATGTAGAGGCAGTAACCAAGGTGCTGACTGCGGATGTGATTACCAGCGGACCTAAGGTGAAGGAGCTGGAGCAGCATCTGTGTGAACTGACCCATGCAAAATACGCAGTGGTGGTATGTAACGGTACCGCTGCTTTACATCTGGCGGCGCTGGCAGCGGGATTCGGTGAGGGAGACGAGGTTATCGTAAGCTCGATCACTTTTGCTGCATCCTCCAACTGTGTATTATATGCGGGTGCGAAGCCTGTTTTCGCAGATATTGATCCGGAGACCTACAATATCGATCCGGCGTCCATCCGCAAGCTGATCACACCCAGGACGAAAGCGATCGTTGCGGTAGATTTCACCGGTCAGGCAGTGGAGCTGGATGAGATCCGGGAGATCTGTAAGGAGCACGATCTGATCCTGATCGAGGATGCCGCGCATGCCATCGGCACGAAATATAAGGGCCAGCCTGTGGGAAGCCTGGCAGATATGACCTGCTTCAGCTTCCATCCGGTCAAGACGGTGACCGGCGGAGAAGGCGGCGCCATCACGACTAATGATGAGAAGCTGTATCGTCATCTGATGCGGCTGCGTACCCACGGCATTACGAGGGACCCGGAAGAAATGGTACATCCCACCGATGCGCTGTGGTACAACGAGCAGGTAGAGCTGGGCTTCAATTATCGTATGACGGATTTCCAGGCGGCACTGCTATTGAGCCAGCTGAAGAAGCTCCCTGCATTTGAACAGCGTAGAAAAGAAATCCATAAGCGTTATAATGAAGCGTTCGGCAAAATGCCGGAACTGATCCTGCAGAAGGAGATCCCTGAGTCTGACACGACCTGGCATCTGTATGTGCTGCATCTGAATCTGGAGAACCTGAACTGCGACAGAAGGCAGTTTTTCGATGCTCTGTATGCGGAAAATACCTGCCCTCAGGTGCATTACCTGCCGGTCTACTGGCATTCCTATTATGAGAAGCTGGGATATCAGAAGGGACTGTGCCCCAATGCGGAGAAGTATTACAACGAGGTGATGAGTATTCCTCTGTATTACGGATTGACGGATGACGATGTGGAAGATGTGATCCATGCAGTGAAAAAGGTGGTAGCTTATTACACGAAGCTGAAATAAGATCCGGCAATGGGTGGAGCCGTGCCGGATCATGGGAAATGCCCGTAGCTGTGCCGGATCATGGGAAATGCCCGAGCTGTGCCGGATCATGGGGAATGCCCGGAGCTGTGCCGGATCATGGGAAATAGCGGAATGAATCAGAAAGTGGCAGGGAACGGTATTTTGAAAGAAAATAAGAAAAATTGGATAGAAATTCCGGTGTTTGCTGCACTGGTAGCCATCGCATCGGCAGTTACGTTCTGGCTGTTTTACCGGCAGTGTGTGGAAAGCATGCTGGGAACGGGACTGTATCATTCCGATATGAAGGCATATATTCTGGAGATGCAGGGACTGGACAGCGGTTACAGCTTCCCTTACCCGGTTTTGTTCAAGCTTGCGGCGACGATCCATCTGGTGACCGCCTCCTTTACTGGCGGAGCGGAGCTGGCTATGGCACTGGCCACGATGCTGTTAAACAGCGGAGCAATGATCGCTCTGAAGGTGATGCTGGACAAGCATGTGGGAGCAAAGCTACAGGAAGCTATGCCCGGAAAACCTTGGCTTCCGGGGATCCTCACTGGAACCGTAGCGGTATCCCTGTTTTTTGTGTCGATGGTGTATCCGCCGACAGGGATTTATCTCCCCGGTATCAAATACAAATATCTCGGGGTATTTACGCCGAATCCATTCCACAATGCCACCTATATGGCGGCACGGCCGTTTGCAATTCTTGCATTTTTTAAGTATGGTGAATTGCTGCCGGTGTATGAGCAGCCAAATGCGGGCAGAGAGCATAAGAGAGATTATATTCTGTTTGCATTATATCTGCTGTTGGCGACCATGACGAAACCCAGTTTTACCATAGTGCTGGTCGGAGCTGCGGGGATTTTGATGCTGTGGAGAATGTTCCGCAGCAGATTCCGGAATTTTGTCCCCACGGTGTGGCTGGGAGTATGTTTTATTCCGACTTTTATGGATCTGCTCTACCAGTTCCGGGGAGTGTTCGTACCGCAGGAGGGACAGGAAGGCGGCATCGGATTTACTTTTGGCCATGTATGGGCGCAGTATTGTGGCAATCTGCCCCTGGCTATCGGACTGGCCATCGGATTCCCGATCCTGGTACTTCTGCTGAACTACAAGGAACTGCACAAGGACAGCATCTACCGTTTCTCCTGGCAGGTGTATGTGATGAGCTTCCTCATGGCATTTTTCCTGTATGAAAAAGGATTCCGGGAGGTGGATTTCAATTTCTCTTGGGGCTACATGTACGGAATCTTCTTCGCATTTGTGGGAGCGCTGCTGGTACTGCTCCGCGCGACAGCGAATGCCGACACCCGGAAGAGAAGGATTGTCGTAGCAGTACAGTGGATGGCTTACCTGTGGCACCTCGTATGCGGAGTGTATTATTTTTGGGGATTTTTACAGGGAGCGATGTATTATTGATGTAAATTGAAAGTTACGAGCCATGCAAAAATAGAACGGAATACCTCGGTGGGAGCTTGCTCACACAAGAGGTTATTTTGTTCTATTTTTATACCGTGCGTCCAATGGACACACTCGACAGCCGTCAATGAAATAAATGTGGAGTGCCCTTTGCGACACATTTATGAATTGAGTGCATGGCTCGTAACGTAGGGTCGCCGTAGACTGGACAAGTTCCGCCTGTGCCCATTCTTCCGCCTCAGTGTGGGCACAGGAGATAGGATCAAGCTTCTCTGTACCCTTCTTCCGCCTCAGCGTGGGCACAGGAGATAGGAACAAGCTCCTCTGTACCCTTCTTCCGCCTCAGCGTGGGCACAGGAGATAGGAACAAGCTTCTCTGTGCCCTTCTTCCACCTTCGCGTGGGCACAGGAGATAGGAACAAGCTCCTCTGTGCCCTTCTTCCGCCTTCGCGTGGGCATAGAAGATAGGAACAGGCTTCTCTGTACCCTTCTTCCGCCTCAACGTGAATAGTTTATGGGTATGAGAAGCTTGTTTTGTTGCTGATACCCACACTATGAAAAGTTTGTGGGTATCAGAAGCTTGTTTTGTTGCTGATACCCACTCTGTGGAAAGTTTATGGGTATGGGAAGCTTGTTTTGTTGCTGATACCCAAATTATGAAAAACGGAAGGTATAACAAGAAAATTATATATTCCAGAATGCCTGCTGCAGGCGTTCGTGGGGTCTACGGCAGCCCTACGTTACGAGCCATGCGCTCAATTCATAAATGTGTCGCAAAGGGCGCTCAACATTTATTGGCAGTTCTCCGCAATGAGCCACGCTATTCATAAGATTGTCAGCAA
>OIWK01000039.1_pt1 | contig 102371 bp, 108 predicted proteins | sample 1587401 | NCBI WGS metagenome assembly OIWK01 (sample SAMEA3888911, study PRJEB22519) | human gut metagenome | biome: human gut; feature: human-associated habitat; material: faeces | place: Denmark | collected 2009 | reverse complement strand
AGCTATTGATAATAAAATGAATATGCGTTGTAAATATGAAGAGTTTTTAGAATATGGTGAGAATGAAAAATAGTTTGGTTAAACTCTAAAGTACAGTCAGGGAAGTAGACAAAAAAGTGAAAAAATAATCAGGAACAGCCTTACATATTCTGCTCCTGATAGAAAGCTTCTGCTTCGTTTGGAGTAAGTATATGGAGTGTGGTCGTTTTGAATTATAGTATCCTTCTATGTATTCAAATATGGACAGTTGTAACTCCTGTAGAGAATGATAGCATTTACGGTTGGTTTCCTCTTTCTTTAGATATTCGAAAAAGTATTCGTAACAGGTATTGTGGCTGGAGTTTCCCTGCGTGGAACAGTAGAAAAGCGGGAGAAGGAATCGGTGTACCTGAAACTGGACATTGACGGAGCAGACGGGAAAGCGCAGCCTTGAAGCAGCCATACCTTCCGGGGCAGTATACCGAATATCCGGCAGCGGTGCAGGGATGGGCACAGCAGGCTTTGCTGGGAGGGAGAAATGCTGCAGATGTAATACAATTATCTAAAAATAGTATTCAACATATTAAGAAGCATACATTTGAGGGAATGTCAGAACAAGCAAAGTATTTAACTGACGAACAGTTAGCCGACAAATTAGCTAATACACCATTTTTTAATAAAAACTGGTCTCAGGATGAAGTTGTAAAGTATACACAAGAGGCATACAATACATTACGAAGTCAAGCTAAAACTGGTATACATTCAGTAGAGATAAATGGAGAAATTATAAATGTTTTTATAAAGGATGACGGAACATTTGATACTGCGTATGGTGTATATCAGTATACGGTAGACGATTTTAGATAGGAGATACATATGTTTGAATTATATTACAGAGTAGTTCATAGTGAGTATGATGATTTTGTAGGGCAAAATGGTTTTTTTCAAATTAAGTGTAATGAGTGTAAATATGGAGAAATATATCCTAAAGAGCTGGAAACAGTTATGGATAAAGTTTCACTATATGATTGGTTTGAAAGGTTGGCAAGGGTTATTAAATATTTGTCATTAAAAGATTATGTTGCGCTTAGTGATGTTGAATCATATAATACATGGATTGAATTTAGAAAAACAAATGAAGAAGTAATGGTAAGCATTGTAAAGGCAGAGAAGGAAGAAGGTTCTCATGATATTGAGTTCAACCTGAAAGAGCCTATTGCAGGAGAATGGGAAAAACAAGTGATTCGTTACAGTCAACTAAAAACTGAGATAATTGAAAAGTTAGGAGAATATGTAGAGTTTATTACAATTAGTAACACGGAGCATCCAGAGATTGAAAAAATAGACGAGCTACTTAAAGGTTTTCAAAAATGTGACTTTTAAGAAATAGCAAGCTTTTTATGTCTATAGAGCCTGCCGACTTGCAACTATTTAAATATTACCGCAGTTGCAGATTTTTTTATGGAAATAAAGCTGGGAGGGCACGGAAAGGTGACGCTCCGGGGGTATCTGGCGAGAATGCCGGACATCAGAAGGCTGCAGGAGGAAGCGGTCAGGATTACGGTACAGGAGGACGGTGACAACCGTGAGCAGGTATTGTTCCGGGGGATTATCCAGAGTGTGCACACGTTTGTGGAGAACGGGGTGTGCCAGGTAATGTGTCCGGCAGCGGGCTTTCCGTGGAAACAGGAGTCCCGGTCATAGCGAGTTGATGAAAGAGAGCAATCATACTATTGATAAAAAAGTATAGAAATTGTTAGCTTTATTACTTGGAATCTATCAAAAAGGTGTGGTCAAGGAAGTTATTTTGGGATATGAGCCTGCAGATGATGATATGATGATATTAAGGGTAGCCCGAAAACAAATAGAAATGTTAAACGAGAATGTTTTTAATTCTCGGTGGGCATGTAGTGTTTATAATTTTGCAAAACATATGAAACTTTAGGGGTTGCGAGAGAGGGGGCTGGGTATTACTACCGCACAACTTGAAGCATCAGCCGGAGCGCTGACCGCCGGGGCAGTATACCGAATATCCGGTAGCGGCGCAGGGCTTGGCACAGCAGGCTTTGCTGGGAGGGGGAAGTGGTATTGAGACCAGCTATGGGGAGTCAAGCGGAAATATTTCTGAATTGTTAGAAAATCGTCCAGAGTTGACTGGAACGAATCGAGAGAAATTATTATCTATGGTACAAGACACAAAATTAGCGGCGTATATTAATGAAGTGTATAGACCAGGTGCATCTGTTGGAGATGGTGGAACTGCTGATAAATTAATCATGGAGTTTTATGAAGGAAGTTCCCGTCATTTGCCAAAAGCTAAAGAAAGATTAGTCGGTATAAATAGAATAATAGATTCAGGAAAACTTGGACTGAATGATTTAGGTATAGCTGAAGCATTAAGAGATGATTTAGAATACGCTATAGACTTATTCAAATAAAGGAGATTAATAAAAATTATGATTATAGATGATTTTTTGAAACAAATGACAATTTATTTTCCAACAATAAAAAAAGATTTGGATGAACACATACAAGAATTCGGAGAAAGATTGGATACTATTGTTATAGAGGATATTATTATGCCAGAAATTATTGAACTTTTGGAAAAAGACGCGGATACGAAGAAGCTAAAAGTTATATTTGACTATTTTGAGGATGTATGTATTAATTCAGATGATTATCTCAATAATGTTTTTTCTATAACAGCATTGGAAATATTGGGTAATGATAAAAATATATTGGAAAAAGCTAAGAAATATATGGGACCTATAACAATAAAACTTCAGAGGGAAGCTGATATTGCTATAGGACGACAAGTATAAGCATCACAACTAAGCCTCCCCACCGGCATGCATAAATCCTAGTCTCACTACCAGACATTTAACAGAACTTCTTAGGTTCATAAGGTTTACTATCTCGTAACACGGCATAAATTACGGTGGTAAGCTTTCTTGTCACGGCTCCTGTGGCAGTTAAGTGATGTTTACCTTGGTCACGTTTCTTTTTGTAATATGCATTCAACGGGCTATTGTGAAAAGAGCAGGTGGTTGCAGCAGCAATCATGCCGATTCCCGGATAGAAATCGCTTTTTTCATGGTAAGCTTATTGTGGCTCTTATCTTTTATGATTTCAAAGAGCTCATCTATTGGTGCATTCTCAATATTCTCAGGGGTGAGATACTTTTCCAGAATGCCCATGGATGTGCTCACCCAAAGAGAAGAAAACTGTTTTTCGTACTCTGGGAAGATTTGTTCCATAATTGTGCCGATTCGGAGCTTAATTTCAGTTCTGGAAGAAATGACAGAATCACGATAACGACATAACTGACGCATGGCAAGGATGTTTTCATCAGCCATGGAAGTAGTCCCAAACTGACCGAAACGTATCACTTCTGCAATTAAAAAAGAGTCAATTGAATCGTTTTTGGTTTGTCGTATATACATTTTTCTTAAAGAATCAGACTGGATAGGATTGATTACACAGATGGTATATCCTTTTGCTTTTAGAAATGAATAAATGGGATACCAGTAATGACCTGTAGCTTCCATGCCAAATACACAAGGGGAATTACCGATGTTTTTGAAGATAAAGCTCATAAGAGAATCTGCACCTTTGTGTGTAGTTGCAAAGCGAAGAGAACGGCCGATTTGTTTGCCTTCAGGTGAAACAATGGATGCTTCATGATGATTTTTGCCAATATCAATGCCTACGATGTACATAATTGAAATCCTTTCTAATGTGAATTGTAAGTAGATAGAATCCTCACTTCAATGCGGGTTACAATCTGGTTAGATATACGAAGTACAGCACAAATGCTGTCAACATCCAGCTAATACGCAAAATCCTGCAAAGCAGAGGGAGCAGTCTCAATGAACGAAGTCACAAGTGCTTCAAGAGTGGTGACGCACACCTCTATCTATTACAGGATAATTGTGAAATAGGAATAAAAGAAAAGCAATAGATAGAAAAAGACTGCTTTGATTCCTATGTGTTTAGCATACCAGAGTGGTAGTAATACAGGAATATGGGATATGACAGAAGGTGGAGGTGTAATTAATGGAAGGGAGTATTCTCAACATGCAATGGAAAGGATGGCTCCAGATACTCCGACGGTAAGGGCTGAATTAAGTAGGCGTGCTGAAAAAGCAGCCCAACAAAAAGGATTAGAAGTTGGTACTAAAGAATATTATGAGTATTGTACTAAATATGTAGACCCAAGGAATATTCCACCGAGTGTTATAGAAGATGCAATATCTTCATCAAAAGCTATACCAGGAAATCGTCCAGATACATTCATACATGAGACTTTGGATGTAAAAGTAGTTATAAATTCAAATGGTAAAGTAATTACTGTAATACCAAAATAGGAGAACTGAGATGTTTATTAAATATGATGAAATTGAATTAATGGAATTTTTTGAATCTGAACCCATTTTTATAGGTGATGAGGAAGCAGGAGAATGTATGTATGTTAGAAGACAAGGAGATTTTAAAATTATTTTAGTAATCTCCACATATGAAATGTATATTAAAGTTTCAGTATCTTATAAAGAAAATGTTATATATAGTGAAAAACATAGTTCCATTTCAGGAATTGAAAGAATTGATAAAAATACTTTAAAGGTTAGTTCTGACAATCATGACATAGTTATTATTAATGCTCCTCAAATAGGAGTTTTTGTGGAAGAATAGTAATAACAGGGGCGTTTTAGAATATAATATTATTAACCAGTCTTGACATCAGAGCCAGTTGTGTATTAATAATATCATCTGGCTCTTGTATTATATAGTATTTTTTCATATCTGCCCACTGGAACTGAACTTCAAGGTCATACTGATGATTGCTTATTAATAGTTCAGTATTTTTATCAAGGTGTACTTTCTGGAAGTAAAATCCTTTGTTCATAAAATATTGCTTTAGTATAGCAAATTATGAGATCGTTCATGGCGAGGAGAAAGCAAAGAACTATGCTGCCAACAATGTAAAGAAGAGCGGTCCTGATTACACAGCGACTTCTCCAAGAGAGAATCCGAATACCGACTGGAGAACCCAGAACAGGCTGAATGCGCAAAGGGAAGCTGGAGCAGGTAAGAGTGGTACAACAACATTACAAACGGGGGGCGGCAAATTGATTATAATGCGTATATTAAGCGATTAGAAACAATAGATATGGAATATGAGAATATACGGATTGATACTACAGATATATCAAAAATTGCTCAAAATACAGGAATGCCAGAATGGAAAATTAGTAGAATAAAGGATCATGTATTTTCTAATGAGCATATACTTGATGCAGGAGTAAAAAGGTTTGACGCTGATCCGGAAATTGCAGATGCATGGTATAGATTGACAAATGGAACTTATAATCAAAATGATATTGATTTATTGAATCATGAGTATTTTGAATCAAAATTTGAGAGTTTTTATAAGACTGATTATAGAACGGCACATAATAAAACAGAAGAATCAGGAAGAATATGGGATCCATATAAGGAGAATAATTAATGGCAGTATATGTGAAAATGATAAAAAAGTTTGATGATGAGAAACGAGTAGTATATCAATTTGGACCTAATGAAAAGCAGATGGGAGAAATTGAGTTTGACAAAGAAAAAAAAAATTTTAACATTTTGAATCAAGTTAATGATTCAAGAATTTCAAATCAAGCATATGAAAACTGGGCATCTGAACAAATATTAAAAATTATGTTTAGAAATGACGGACAATTTCCAGATGTTACTTCAGTCGAAAAGTGATTTGAAATCATGGCTTGTAAAGGCGGGAGATAAGAAAAAAGGGTTTTCATTGGAGAGCAAGAAGAGGATGATGATGCAGAAAAGATAATTTTGCAAACAGAGGATGGACAGAATGTAAAAGGATATCCGTGTACACCCTGTATTGTTGGAACATGGAAAGACGTATATGATTCAGAAAAAATTCTTAGAAATAACGCAGATGCAACAAGTGAAGGAGATAAGCTGTCTGCATTGACACAGAGATCATTTCTTGTTTGTGCCTATGGAGGATTAATAGAACCCATTTCATCAGGTCAGGAAGAATAGGAGAGGTTTATGGCAGAAGGATTACAAAGGAGAATTGAATATTCCGATTTAAAATTTATCAGTTCCTTTGCCATGGAAAAGATCCTTGATTTTCAGACATGGGAGGTGCCAGGGGAACATGCCAGAGGAAACTTTCGACTTCTGTTGTCAGAAAATGAGACAGGCATAAACAGCATGAATGCACCCATACAGCTTTTGGGGCAGGGGAATACTGCGGGAGCGTTGTTCAGCGGATATCCGGAAAAGGTGGAAATCAAAGAAGAAAGAGGATACAGGATTGCAGACATACAGGCTGTGTCAGGAACAATTCTTTTAGATCAGAAAAAAAGTAACCGGGTATTTCAGAAAAAAGTACAGACTTATATGGGGATTGCCAGTGCCGTAACAGCCGATACCGATCACAGCGCCTGCATACTGCCGGGGAGCGACATGCGAACCGGAGGGACGCTGATACAGTATCAGGAAACAGACTGGAGATTTCTGAAAAGAATGGCGTCCCAGCTTGGGCTTCCATTAGTGCCGGATACCAGCTATTATTATCCCCGCTTTTACCTTGGATTGCCGGAAGGTGAAAAAAGGGAATTGGGAGAAATCATTTCCTGTGATCTCTGTTTTGATGGGAGATATTATGCAGTCAGTGGAAAATGCCTTGTTGATAGGGAAGATTTCATTTGTTATGATGTTGTTACGAGGACAAGCCTGTCGCTGGGGGACAGAGTAACATATGAAGGAAGGGAGCTGCTTGTTTCTCGGAAAAAAACAGAACTGGCAGGAGGGGAGGTCATCTTTACATACCGCCTTGCGGGAAACAGTTATACGTGGATTCCATGGGAGGATAACCCGGACTATACGGGAATGTCATTTGTCGGATCCATTGTCGGAACACAGGGAGAGCAGGTAGAAGTAGCATTTGACATTGACAAGACTGCGGCGGGTGGAAACCGTTATGGATTTGCCCCGGTGACAGGTAACCTGATGTACTGTATGCCACAGAAGGGAACGAAAACAGCATTATATATAGGAAATGGAGATGAGGCGCAGGGAATAGCAACAGGGTGTATCCGTACCAATGGAAGTACCTGTGAGGGGACGGGAAGTCCCGAGAAAAAAAGTTTCCGGTCAGAGCACGGAAAAGGAATGGATCTGTATCCGCAGCGAATGGGATTGGATGGTGGTGAAACGGGAAAGATTACATTTGAGGATGAAACGGGGACTACCATAGAAAGCAATGGCGGGCTTGTTCTGATGGCAAAAGAAGGAATCCGGCTGGAGAGCATGACAGGGATTGCCATGCAGGGAATGTCAGATATCATGGCATTGTATGCAGAAGGGGCATCCAGTCTTTGTGTGAACGGCAGTGTGGATATGCTGGGCATGAGAACAGGTCTGGCGGGAACGGTATATCAGGGGTATGATCCATATGAGGATGCACCTCAGAAGGGTGGATTTGACTGGGGCGGATTTGCAAGAAATCTTGTAATGGGTCTTGCGGTAGGAGCCGCCTGCATAGCTTTAGCTGTATTTTTGCCGGGGATAGGAACAGTTGTTGCAGGTGCATTGTTTGGTGCAGGAATGGGAGCAATTTCAGCATCAGTTGTAGGAGCGGTGAATGATTACTCCAGTGGAAATGTCAGAAGTCTGGGAGAAGCAACTAGAGATATGGAGATTTCCATGGTTACTGGGGCGATTACTGGCGCAATTGGTGCGGCATTTCCAGCATTAAATTGGGTTGGAGAAGGGCTGGTAGATCTTGGAAGTGGTGTACTGACTAGAGGAATGTATGCGCTTGTTGATTCCAACATGTCTATAGAGGAGAAACTAGCGTATGCGTTTGACTGGAAACAGATGGGGGCAGATTTTCTTACTGGTGTGGCAATACACTTTGTATTTAAAGGCATAGATGAACTAAGGACTGGTAAAAAAACGGCATATCGTGGTCAGTATTCATTTGATATGAACGGAAATGAGGTTTCTTGCATATCTGATTTTTATGACATTGAAAATTTGGCAGCTATAGAGGATGCAAGATTTTATAATGAACCTACATTTTATAAGGTAGAAGTTGGTGGTAATCAAAGTGTATATGTTTCGACAGGGAATATAAGACAAAGTCAATTTGCGGAAATTGTAAATCAATCTTCTGGAGATATTTCAATAGTTTCTGGTATGCATGGAGGACCAGATGGATCATTACTGAGCGAGTATAATGGTGTTTCGGGAAAACAATTATTGAACGAAGATTTAAAAGTATGGGGGGATTCACTAAATATAAAAATATACGATGTAAGTAAATTGAGCTCAGAAGAATTGAAATCAGTTATAAAATCAAGTGACATTACAATATGTGGTTGGTGTTTTAGCGAAAGAAGCAAATTATTATTAGAAGCACTTGGTTGCTTATAACGCGAAATGATAGATACTTTTCTTTTGGTGAGTGCTATTTTATGTTAAATTATATAAATATCTGATTTGTATACGAGGAGAGAGAATAATGAATTCTGATATGACAAAGTATTGTTATCAACATTTTGAAAATGCATACAATATTGGGTGGAATGTAAATTTTGATAGTACAGTGGAAAGTAAAGAGACATTTGATTCAATATTCATAGAAAAGCTGACTTTATATTGTGAGAATCCATTAAATAGCGATTTGAATGGTGTATGTCGTGAAACAGAGATTGATGGAAAAAAGTATGTAAAAGGGTTTGGAGAAATACGCATCATTGATTTAAAAAAGAAAATAAGATATGCGGCGCCAAATGTTATTATAGATGATATATTAAATGGAAAATATATACCGCCAATAGAATTTGTCGATGCAGTTTTAACAGGACCGACTTTTGATTCTGAAGAATATCAGGAATTTTATTTAAATTATTCGGAAAAAAACTTTTGGGGAGAAAACGAAGAAAATTTAAAAAAAATAGTTAAGGTATTGGAATTGGCAGGAGATTTTGAAGGCTTTAAAGATTATATTTTGAATAACGATTTGATAAATATAGTTGTCCCTAAAGGTTCGTTACTTAATTATACAATCACAGAAGGGAAAGAAAAGGAAGCACTTTGGCTTATTGAAAATGGTATAGATATTAATGCTTTTGACGGTTTGGAACTTATGACGGCAATAAAAAAGAACAACAATATAATTGCAAAAAAATTAATAGATGAAGGTATTGTTATTAACAGTAGAGAGATGAAAGATAATCCTTTAGTTAGTGCGATTCGTTTTTCAAATGCCTTTCTTGTAGAGGAACTTATGAAAAATTACAGGAATTTGATAGTAACTTATTCAAACGAATATGTAAGAAATTGTAGTGTTTTAGATATTGCTGAAAGAACGAAAAATGAAAAAATAATAAATATAGTTAAGAAGTATTTAGTATGATCTATTGATGTTAATATAAATTCAAAAAAATTGATAATAGTTGTTTTTCAGGTTTAAGTTCGTAAGAGAATAATAATTTTTTGATATGTTTATAGGTTGCTATGGAGATTAAACTAATAGAACAATTAGGACTTAATGATTTAGATGTAGTGGAAGCGTTGATAGATGATTTAGAAAATGCTGTAAGTTTATTTAATTGATTGGAAAATATAAATGTGAGTAAAAATGTAAGAGAGTTTTTTGAAAAAATGCAAGAATTTTTTCCATCAACGAAGAATGCATACATTGAAAGTGTAAAAGAATATGGAGAAGTATTAGAAACAGTTGTAATAGAAGATATTTTTATGCCGGAGCTTTTAACATTATTAGCTAAGAATGAAGATGCTGAATTATTAAGCAATATGTTTAATTATTTTGAAGAAATAATAAATAAGAATGATTCATATTTGATTAATATTTTTTCTGTTACTGTGTTAGAAATTTTAGGAAATGATAAGGCAATTCTAAAGGTGGCTAAGCAATATATGGGAGAAAAAACTGCATTGCTCCAAATGAAAGTTGATAAAGAATTGGGAAGATTATAAAAAAAATGGCGTCCCAGCTTGGACTTCCGTTAGTGCCGGACACTAGCTATTATTATCCCCGTTTTTATCTTGGACTGTCGGAAGGTGAGAAAAGGGAATCGGGAGAAATTCCCTCCTGTGATATGTGTTTTGACGGACGCTATTATGCAGTCAGTGGTTTTATAACAGGGGCAATTGGAGCAAAATTTCCAGGAATGAACCATTTGGTAGAAGGTGTTGTGGATACAACGGTATCAGCAGGTGAAAGACTTGCGTATGCAGTCTTTGATGACAGTATGTCATGGGATGAGAAGTGGGCATATGCTTTTGAACCAGGACAGATGGTGGCAGATTTTGTAACAGGTGTTGTCATAGGAGAAATCCTTGATGGGATAATGGCAGCAATACAGAATAGGTTAAGAAGTATTTTTGCAAATTATGATGCTGCGATGCGTGAGGCTTTTGAGAGTGGTAATTACTCTAGCTTAAGAGAGCTTGATGTTACCAGAAGAAGTTGCCAGGTATGACGAGCATTGGCTTGATGTTGCAGAAAAGATAAGTAATGAGGCTCTTGATAATCAAATTGATTTTATTAAAAATGGTGGAATAACTAAGCCGGGAGGTGGTGCATATAAACCTGCGAAGATAAGTGCTGCTGTAGATTTAAATACTGGTGATATATATTTTGGATATAACGGTGCTAATAAGTTTAATCCTTCAATTCAAGAAATACATCCAGATTTACAACAAAGAATAAATAGAACTATGAGTCTGGCAGGAAATTCAATTGATAATGAATATGCAAGTAGAATGAGCTTTGAAAAGTGGAGTGTAGATAATTGTGCAGAAATATATTCTGTAAACAATGCATTACAAAATCAAGCAACGTTAGATAATATTTTTATTAATACAAAATATTTTAAAGATGGAAAATACGCTTTGCCGTGTCGAAATTGCCAAGTGACATTTGAAGGATGTTTATTCCCAAAACAATAGGAATGTTAATATTATGGAAAAAGTGACAGAGGAGAGACTAGTAAAAGCTGGTTGGGATGAAAAAAGAACAATAGATATATCTAATATTAAAGATGTGTATCAGAAGCTTGGGCTTGTCATGCCGATGAATGTAGAAAAATTTTTGACGGTATACGGTATGCTTGTTTTTGAAGATGATGAAAGAAAAGAAAATTTGGAGTTTATCCCAGAAAAAGCACTGGGATGCAATTTGGATAAAGTATATTTTGAAGAGTTACTGGAAGAATATGATATTAATGAAATAGTATATCCTATAGGGGTTGCGTGTAGAGGAAATTTAATGGTGTTAATGACGGAACAAGATGTGTTTTATTGTTATACAGATGGGTATTTAGAAAAAGCAGGAGAGAATGTTGAACAAATGCTTGACTGTTTAGTAGGAGAATGCAATGAGGCAGTAGTAATAAGTTAAAGATGTATCAGCGGTATTTTTAAGGCTCTTTGCTTGGTGCTGGAAGTATTTTAGCCGGGGCGTTTATAGGTGCGGGTATTGGTGCATTATCTACGACAGCGATGAAAGAAGGAGAGGAGATTTCGACTGGAAATGTCCGAAGTGCAGGTGAAAGACTTGCGTATGCAGTCTTTGATGACAGTATGTCATGGGATGAGAAGTGGGCATATGCTTTTGAACCAGGACAGATGGTGGCAGATTTTGTAACAGGTGTTGTCATAGGAGAAATCCTTGATGGGATAATGGCAGCAATACAGAATAGGTTAAGAAGTATTTTTGCAAATTATGATGCTGCGATGCGTGAGGCTTTTGAGAGTGGTACAGAGGCAGACTTATTCTTACCAGATGAATTCTATAATAAGAATTTGCCAAATCAAGTAGCACCAGGAACCAAGTATTTACCGAAGTATGATGAACTTGGCAATGTTAAACATATAAAAATGTATGATGACTGTGGACGAGAAATTGGTTGGGGAGATTATACTAATCATGGGTATGGAGACATAAACTCTCCTCATTATCATACTACTCCACATTGGCATGAAAAAATATATAATGCGCAGTATCCAGATGGAATAAAAATAAACCATAGAACAGATGTTAATACACCCTTGGGAGATAAGTGATGAAAGAAATTATATATGAAGATTGTAATAATAATATTCAATTTATTAAGGAGATGTTTCTCAAGATTGGCTTAATGGTTAAAGAAGAGTTGATGTGGAATATTTCGAATTTTGATTCAGTTCCGGTCAATTCAGAAGATTATAGTGGTGTTGGAAGAACTGTTAATGACAGTAGGCAGAGAGTTTATCTATTTCAACAAAGAATTTTGAATGAACATACTGTAGTAATCGGACATAAAGAATTATTAAATCTGTTTGGTGATATTAGAACGATATATGAAGCTGTATTTGTTGCTACAATAGATGGTTGCCAAAGTGAAATCTCAATTTTTGATGGAGATATTATAAGCATACAAGGCAATATCGAAGATTTTTTATAGTCGCAAAGGGGGTATAAGGGGGATGAAAAGTTCTCGTAATACCTAAACAAAAACACAGAATCGGGAATGTTTTATTGGCGACAGCCGCCATGGAACATTCTCGATTTTTTGATACACGGCAATTCCGATAAAACTGTCCCGAAGCATAACAAATTCCTGAACAGCAGAGAAAGTTGATTTGCCTGTCTAAAAAATGAATTTGTGCATATTTACGGTTTTTTCTCTGCTTTTGGTCTATGGCATAAAGCCAATTCTGTCTTCACATCGCCAAAGTTTCCTCCGATTTTTGAAAAACAAAAATTTTGACTTGCAACTGTTCTTTTTCAGAGTTAACATCACACACCACGAAGGAGATTTCTTCTGCTTCGTGTCCTGTGTTCTACAGGATGTATCCATCTCCATGAAAGTCAGCGGTGTTCCTTTGCGGAATATTTTGTGCCTGACCAGAAGTGGATAGGCTATACCACTCTTGCACACTTGGTTGCTGAAAAGATGCGTAATTCCGAGAAAGATGCTTAACAGTTGAGATTGCCACTATTTTGCTATTCGAGTGAGACATGCAGGAGTGGATAATAAAATATTCAGTGGGAGCTTGCTCACTAAGGAATATTTTATTATTTGCTCCTATAGGGCGAACGCCCTGCATGAATATTTTGTCTTGATACAGTTCATTTCTATAAATATCTGACTGACAAAATATGAATGCCATGTCTTACGCAAAGAATACTTGAGAGAATGGAGCAGATTTTTATGATTAAAGAAAATTTTATTTATGTGGGTATCGATTTACATAAAGAAACCCACACAGCAGTTATGATTGACTGCTACAATCAAAAGCTGGGAGAGATTACTTTCCCAAACAGACCAGCCGATTTTCCTAAGCTGGTTACTAAAGTAAAGAAGTGTAATACCGATGGAAAAGAAGTAGTTTATGGTCTTGAGAACGCCTACGGTTACGGCAGAGCCTTAGCGGTCTGGCTAATTGACAAGGGGTATCTGGTTAAGGATGTAAACACTGCTATCTCACATCGACAGGCAAAGCATCGAGGTGCTATGTACCGTAAGAGTGACAGTGATGATGTGGAAGCCATTGCTCTGGCAACTTTAAATATGCTTGATAAACTTCCAAATGCGTGTCCCAATGATGCGTACTAGTCACTTGGTCAGCTGGTGCATCGTAGGGACAATATCATGAAACAGCGAACCAGACTGGTTAATCAGTTGCATGAGCAGTTGTGTATTGCGTATCCGTCGTATAAGTCATTTTTTAATGACATCAGTAGACCTACTGCACTGTACTTCTGGGAGCATTATCCATCCAGAAAGTATCTTAGGGGTAAGTCTGTGGAAGATTTACGTAAGGAACTTGTTCCCGTCAGCCATAACAAATGCTCCACTAAAACTTGCGAGAAAATCTTGGCTGCACGCTTACAACTATTCCCGGTGTAAATGTCATTACAGCAGTTAAGATTCTTGCAGAGATTGGTGATATCAAACGTTTTAGTAATGCCAATAAACTGGCACAGTTCGCAGGGATTGCACCACTTCATTTATCCTCCAGCGGTAAGGGGAAGGATGTAGCTACCAAGCAGGGAAACAGACGACTGCAGGTCACTATTTATTTTCTTGCAATCCAGATGGTGCAGCTATCCTCAAAAGGCACACCAAGAAATCCAGTAGTGCGAGCCTACTACGAGAAGCGTAAGGCAGAGGGAAAAACCAGCCAGCAGGCACTGATTTGTATTTCCAGACGATTAATCAGTATCATTTATGGAATGTAAAAAAACGGTACGGAGTATCGCATGCCGGTAGTGGAAAATGCTGGCGAAAATAGGTAGAGCAAATGTCAAATATATGGTAGAATTTCAAGCAGATGCGAGAGTCGTCTTTGGGAAGTGTATTCATTTTTCAAAAGAGAGGTATCGGCTTGGATAATTATAAGAGTAAAGAGTCTCTGTCAAGAGTGGTAAAGACTCTGTAGACGATATTGTAAAAGGGGTAGAGAATGGAGATATTCTATTAAGCAATAACATTCAAAAAGGTAATTATGGCGAGATGAATATGGATGTGTATTTTAAAAGTCAAGGATATGAGAGAATAAGTCTCGATAGAGTGACCGATTTGAATGCTCCAACGCATCAGGGAATTGATGGAGTATATTATAATCTAGACGGTCATCCACCATACATAATTGGAGAGGCAAAGTATGGTAGTTCAAGGTTGGCAATACTGGCTGATGGAACTCCACAGATGAGTGATAAATGGATAATTGATAGATTAGAAAATGCTGTTGGTGAAGGGGTTGCCAATGATATTAAAATGGAAATGATATTAAAATGGAAATGATTCTAAATCCAGATAATGTAGGTTCTATATTGGTTCATGTCTCATCAAATGGTGAAATTGATATAACAAAATTAATTGATGGAATCAAACAATAGGAGAATGAAAAATGAGAGATAGAATGAAAGATGAACATTATTTTATCATTTTAAGCCAAAAGGAAAGAAAAAATATAATAATGTTTGAAGATGCCGTAAAAAAAACAACTCTTGAAAAGGGCGAATTAGATAGAGGTACTCGTAATGGATATAGTATTTTAATTAATTCCTATGAAAAAGAAATTAATTTATTATATTCTTTAGGAGAAAATTTGGAAACGATTGAAGAGTGTTACAAAAAATTATTGTTTTATTATAGCAAAATGTGGGACAGAAAATATGGCTATATTGAGTTGGTAAAAGTGCTTTCATTGGGAGTACTGTTCAAAGTTAGTAAGAGTGACATATTTGAATTAGAGCAGAGACTTATATCTGAAAAGTTTGATGACTATTTAGTAAATTTCTTAATTAAAGAAATCGATTCTACTTGGGAGAGAGAAGGAGTTGAGTTTGAATTTAAAGTATACGAATGTTTAAAACAAATTTTGGATAATGATGAAATAATAGCTTGTGAAGCGTTGAAAGAGTATTTACAGGAAAAATGGTACGAAATACATAGGGAATGTGCTTGGTATGATAGTCATAAATCAAGCAAAAATGATTATTATGGGTATTGGAGTTTTGAAGCAGGCGCTATTGCTAAAATACTAAATCTGGATGATAGTAGTTTAAAGGATGTAGCATATTATCCCTATGACTTAGTTCACTATAAAAAATAAAATTTATTATGGTTGTATGGGATACCCTTTGTTTTCATAGCACTTTGTGCTGTAGAGACAATGCGGTTTTCTTTGGTAATTATCAAATTCTTTTCCAGACTGCTGATATCGATCTGCTTTTTGCGAATATCGTGCCCGAAGTTTGCCTTTTTGTTATCTTACATAGAAAAAGTGCTCGGCTGGTTCAAGAATTGATATTGATAAAAGTGCGGCAGGCGGAAACAGTTATGGATAACACAGAATTTAAAAAGATAGTACAAGAGATTACGAGTAAATATGGATTTATGTATTGTAAGAAAAATTATTATTGTAATTCAGATAAAATAATTGTAGTAATTAATTTACAGAAATCAAATTTTGATAATAGCTATTATATTAATTATGGATTTTATGTGAAAGATATTCATAATGATTTACAGTATCCTAAGAATAATGAATGTGATATTACAGGCAGATTTTTAAATGAAACAAATAAAGGCATATATCAGTTAGATACAATGAATGCTGAAGAATTAGTAGTGAGTTTAGAGAAAAACATCCTTAATTCCACAACCGTGAGTCCCATAACGTAAATTGCAGATTCTGTGGTGCAATCCATAACGTTGATTGGGCATGTATAAGCGTCCTCTCACAAGTCATCCATAACGTAAATGAAAGAAAAACGGTACAGACAAATATGATTTCCTTTGTGAGCCATGGAGATAAGACTCTTTAGAGGCTTATCGGAATGCCCGGCGAACAGGAACATCATATTTCGTCTGTACCGTTTTTCTTTTCATAAACCTATAAAATCAAGACTTGTGAGAGAACGCTTATATCTGCCCTTCAAGCCCTGAGAAAGCACCACAGAATCTGCGACACTACGCCAATTAACCTCCGGTTATGATAACAAGGCCTTGTCGTTAGCAAATTCCTGCCCGCTGACTTTTTCAAACTGGTGCAGCAGATCTTCAACCGTCAGTTTCTTCTTTTCCTCGCCGGAAATATTTAAGATAACTTTTCCTTCGTGCATCATGATCAGGCGATTTCCGTGCACAATAGCATCCTTCATATTGTGTGTTACCATCATAGCGGTCAGATGATTGTCGGAGATGATCTTGTCGGAAATCTCAAGTACTTTTGCGGCCGTTTTCGGATCAAGGGCAGCGGTGTGTTCATCTAACAGTAAAAGTTTTGGTTTCTGGATGGAAGCCATCAACAGTGTGATTGCCTGACGCTGTCCGCCGGAAAGCAGTCCGACTTTGCTGGTGAGACGATCTTCAAGACCTAAATCCAATGTTTTTAACATTTCCCGGTAGGTGTCGCGTTCTGCCTTCGTGATTCCCCAGCTTAACCCACGTTTTCTGCCACGGCGGGCTGCAATTGCCATATTTTCCTCGATGGACATGGTGGTTGCAGTTCCGGTCATAGGATCCTGAAAGACACGGCCTAAATATTTGGCACGCTTGTATTCGGATAATTTTGTGACATCATCACCACCAATAAATATTTTACCGGAATCCACTGGCCAGACACCTGCGACAGCGTTTAAAGTTGTGGATTTTCCAGCACCGTTACCACCGATAACAGTGACAAAATCGCCATCTTCTAATGTCAGATCAACTCCGTTTAAAGCAACTTTTTCATTGATCGTACCAGCGTTAAATGTTTTGCAGATATGATCGATTTTTAACATTTCAGCCATTATTTTGCCACTCCTTTCCTGCTATGTTTCGCTTTCAGATACGGGATTGAAAGGAAGATAGCTACTACAATTGCAGAGAATAATTTCAGGTCGTCGGATGGGAATTTCAACCATAAAACAACACTTAAAACAAGGTAGTACAGGATAGCTCCGGCAATGACGGAGAGCAGTGTGTAAGCAAATGCAATTTTTTTGCCGGCACACATTTTTCCAAAGAGGACATCGCCAATGATAACAGCAGCAAGTCCGATAACGATCGCACCACGTCCCATATTGACATCCGCTGCTCCCTGATACTGGGCGTAAAGTCCACCGGAAAGTCCTACAAGACCGTTAGAGATCATCAGTGCAAGTACGGTATGAAAATCAGTGTTGATTCCCTGCGCTCTTGCCATCTGCCGGTTACAGCCGGTTGCACGGATCGCATGTCCCTGCTCTGTTCCGAAATACCAGTAGAGAATGGCAACGAGTACAACGCAGAAGAGGATACAGGTCGTAAACATACGGATTTTGCTTGCAGTTGAGTCCGAAATATAACGGAGTGAAACAACAAGGCTGTATTTGTCAACGCTGACTGCCTGATTGGAACTTCCGAGAATATTTAAGTTGATAGAGTAAAGTGAAATCTGCGTCAGGATACTTGCAAGGATTCCCGGGATCCCAAGTGCGGTATGTAACATTCCGGTGATAAATCCGGCGGCCATTCCTGCAAGAAAAGCAAAGATAAGAGCAAGCCATGGGTTCATGCCTGCGCGGATCAGCATAACGGCGACTGCACCTCCGGTCGCCATGGAACCGTCAACGGTCAGATCGGCAAAATCCAACAATTTGTAAGTAATGTAGACTCCGAGTGCAAGGAGTCCCCAGATGAGTCCCTGTGCGCATGCGCCCGGCAGGGAACGGAGCAATGCCAGCGGGCTCAGGGAAGCTAAATAAGTTGTTAACATCATCGTCATAAGAAATCTCTCCTTATTTTTTTATAAAATGCCTGTGCGGAACTATTTGGTGCAAAAATCATCTACAAATATAAAACAATATTCATGAAATCAATTGCTTGCAGAACAAAATACCCACAGCATAAAATACCTGCGGTATTTGTAGAAGCAAAATACCGCAGGCATATTATAACATAATACTAAAACGATTTAAAGCTTTAACTTGTTGCATTGATGAAAGATTATTCCGTTACTATTTGCTCAGCAGTAAAACACTTGCTGTTTTGCTGCGTAAGAAAGTGATTCAGGAGTGAACAGTAACATTATTCTGTTTCAATTGCAACATAATCATCAGGAGGTGTGATTCCAAGCTGGGAACAAATATCTGCATTGTACTCTTTTGTTACCTGTGGTGCAGTCTTGATCTCCATCGTTGTGATATCAGCACCGTTTACAAGGACATCATAAGCCATCTGGCCTGCTGTGTATCCGATATCATAGTAGCTGATGGAAAGCGTTGCAACACCACATCCGGAACAGATGCCTTCCTCACCGGCAATGATCGGAATACCTGCCGGAAAAGCGATGTTATTGATGGTTTCCGTGTTGTTTGCCATTGTGTTGTCTGTTGGAATATAAATAACATCTACTTCTGAAACTGCTGTCTGTACCACAGAGGTGATATCATTGGAATCAGAAGCAGTATATTCTTTGTACGCAATGCCGTCAGCATCTAAAGCAGCCTCGATCTGGGTAGCCTGATACTTGGAGTTTGGCTCTGCGGAACAGTAAAGGATACCGACTGTTTTTACATCCGGGAATAATTCTTTGATCATGGCTTCCTGTTCATCTAAAGGAGCAAGATCGGAAGTTCCGGAGATATTTCTTCCGGTAGAACCTGTCCAGTCGTCGATCTCAAGGGCAGTTGCATAATCTGTGACAGAAGTTCCGAGGATCGGGATCGTGCTTGTAGCAGCGGCAGAACACTGTAAAGCAGTGGTTGCGTTTGCAAGGATCAGGTCATAGTTGCCGGCAACAAAATTGTTTGCAATAGTAGCACAGTTTGCCTGCTCGCCCTGTGCGTTCTGAAGGTCAAATGTTACATTATCTGCACCGAGCAGCTCTGTCAGTGCATCCTCAAAGCCCTGGGAAGCAGCGTCAAGAGCAGGGTGCTCTAACTGCTGTAAAATACCGATCGTATATTTCTGACCATCGGTACTGCCTGCTGCAGCGGATTCTGTTGTTGCTGCTGAATTGTCAGCAGATGCAGAGGTATTGTCGGAGGCTGTATCGCCGCCGCATGCTGTCATGGAAACTGTCATTGCAGCTGCCATCATGACAGAGAGTATTTTGTTCATCTTTTTCATATTCATTCTCCTTATCATTGATCATAGCCTTTAATGCTTTAAAGCATTAATGCTTTTAATGATTGAATTATAATCACTCATACAGGATTCGTCAACCGGAATTTGAGAAAAAATGTGTAAAGGACACTCCTTTTTTCGGTGAGGATCATAAGAAAAAGATTTAAAATCTTAAGAAAACCTTTATAGTATGCAGGACAGAAAAGTGTTAGGATGGAAACCGGAGAGATTTTTAGAAAGGATTTTATGAAAATAAAAGAGGGGTTATCCAACATTGTATTTCCTCCAAGATGCCCTGTCTGTGATGAGGTGATATATGTTGGGAAAGATACCTGTGAAGACTGCCGGAAGAAAGTGATCTGTATCGGGGAACCGTCCTGCAAAAAATGTGGCAAGCCATTAGAAGACCAGAGGAGGGAATACTGCACAGACTGCATGAGGAAAAAACACTATTTTTCCCAGGGAAAAGCAGTTTTTGTTTATCAGGGAGAAATCCGCCAGTCCATGTACCGTTTTAAATATAGTAATAAACGCGAATATGCAGGTTTTTATGCGAAAGAAGCAGTGCGCATCTATGGAGACTGGATTCGGAGAAAACAGATCGAAGCAATTGTACCGGTTCCTATGTACCGTTGGAAAGAAAAGGGAAGAGGGTATAATCAGGCAGCCGTATTTGCACTGGCGCTGGGAGAAAAAATGAATCTTCCGGTGGAAAAACGCATGGTAAAACGAATCCGGAATACCACGCCGCAAAAAGAATTAAATGATGTCGAACGGAAGATAAATCTAAAAAAAGCTTTCCAGTTAGTACCAAATATAGTAAAATATAGGAAAATATTAATTGTAGATGATATCTATACGACGGGAAGCACGATCGATGCAGTGGCAGAGGTACTTTTGCAGGCAGGGGTGGATGAGATTTATTTCCTATGTATCAGTATCGGCGAGGGATTTTAGGAGGAATATGCTATGGATGTAAGAAATTGTAAGGGCTGTGGAAAACTCTTTAATTATATGAGTGGCGCACAGCTTTGCCCTGAATGCAGGGCTGCGCTTGAGAAGAAATTTAGCAGCGTAAAAGATTATATCGGTGAACATCCACAGGCATCCATCAGTCAGGTGGCAGAGGATATGGATGTTTCTGTGAAACAGATCAAACAGTGGGTGAAAGAGGAGAGACTGATCCTCTCGGAAGCTTCTTTAGATGGTGTGTTGTGTGAACACTGTGGCAGACCGATCACAAGCGGACGCTTCTGTGACAAGTGTAAAGCTGCTATGGCAAATAATCTGCAGAGTGCTTTGAACAGACCACGTCCAATGCAGCAGAGATCGGGCGGAGAGCGTGATGAAGGGGATAAGATGAGATTCCTGAGATAGAACCGGGAACAGAATGTCACATATCTGAAAATAAGGACAGAATTTATAAAAAAGCAGGGCGCATAGCTACGTTATTTCTATAGATAGAAACGTAGAAAGGTCGCATCTGCTTTTTTTTGTTTGAAAATACCGCCTACTGTGTTATAATGATGAATAAGAATGCATAATTGCGTGAAGAATGTACTTTTTCAGAAAATGAGATGGGTTTATTTTATAGTAGATACATTGTGTGACAGACAGGAAGGAAATCTGCATGGTTAACGAAGAACGTTTACATCATATGATAAAAATGGCGATATTTGACACCAATCAGGGAAAAGAATGTAAGCCGATGACACAGTATGCAAGAAAAGATTATGTTTCGCTGCGTATGCTTGGAAGCTTTGTGTCAGGAACGATTGGCTTTGCGCTGATCCTTGTGACATGGGGCATTTATTCCATGAACCAGTTAATGGAGAATCTGAATGCAATGGATATTCAGGAACTGCTGACATCCGTGCTGGTAAAGTATATTGTGTTTATGATTGCTTACATGGCGATCACGTATTTTGTTTATAATAGAAGATATACAAAGGGACGCCGTGAGGTAAAGAAGTATTATGGCAATCTGAAGAAGCTGAATCAGTTATACGAGAGGGAAGACAAGCTGAAAATGTCTGAGAATAAAGACTGGGAATAATCACTGAACGCTGCCGGGGGGCAGGAAAATCAGGAGTAAAACAAACGGCGGGAGGCTAAAATGACAACCTTATTAGAATTGAAAGAGAAACTGATCCGTTTTTACGGAAAAAATGAAATATATGTGAAACCGGCGATCCGGTTTGTACTTGCATTGTTTACATTCCTTGTGATCAACAACAGTATTGGATATATGAAACTGGTCAGCAAGACTCCGGTTGCAGTCATTCTTGCACTTGTGTGTTCCATGCTTCCGGTCAATGGACTGATCGCAATTGCTGCGTTGGTCGTTTTGGCGGATCTGTACGCATTATCCATTGAGGTATGTCTGGTAGGACTTCTCATGTTTGCAATCATCTATTTTATTTATTTCCGTTTTTCCCCAAAGAGTGGTATCAATGCGGTTCTGACACCGGTCTGCTTTAAGCTGCATATTCCTTATGCGGTACCGGTTGGCTCCGGTCTGCTGAGTGAGGCGTATTCTGTAGTGTCTGTTGCCTGCGGTACGGTGATCTATTTCTTTATCCATGGAGTGAGCGAGAATGCAAGCGCATTGAGCGATGCAGCGGAAGAGACGGATTCTTCGGTATCAAAAGTAGTAGTGGCATTGAACCAGCTGATTGGAAATAAAGAGATGTACCTTGTTCTTGGCATTTTTATCATTACGACACTCATTGTCTATGTGGTGAGAAAGCTTGACATTGAGCATTCATGGACGGTTGCATGGGCATCCGGTATTTTATTTGAAGCGATTGGACTGACAGCAGGATACATTTTACTTGGGATTTCAGACAAAATTGCCGGTGTGATCATTGGAAGCGTGATCTCCGGTGTGATCGCCATGATCATCCAGTTTCTGTTTTTTAATCTGGATTACTCCAGAACGGAACGACTCCAGTTCGAGGATGATGATTACTATTATTATGTAAAAGCAGTTCCAAAGTCTCTGGTGACAGAGAAGGATAAACAGATCAAACGTTTTAACGGCAAAAACGAGAAGGAACGTTTGAACAAGAAGAAATTTGCAGAAGAGATGGACATAGACGAAAATTTATTAGATTAAAAGGAAGTGAATCCGGTGCAGAATTTAGGCGTAATATTGCGGACGTTTTGGGAAAAAGCGGTGTCTTACCTGACGCTTCAGATGTCCCTCACAGATATTATAGAGATCATTATCATTTCAGTTCTGATCTATTATATGCTGGTTTGGATCAAAGATACGAGAGCGTGGATGCTTCTCCGTGGAATCCTTGTGATCCTTGCCTTTGTTTTGCTTGCAGTTTTGTTTGAAATGAATACGATCGTCTGGATCGCCGACAAACTGTTTAACGTGGCAATGATCGCTGTGGTCGTGATCTTCCAGCCGGAGATGCGCAAGGCACTGGAAAATCTCGGACGGAAGAACATTTTGGTAAATCTTTTTAATTTTGATTTCAACAAAGTGGAGAATGGAAAGTTTTCCGACAAGACTATCACAGAGCTGGTGAAAGCCTGCTATGAGATGGGAAAAGTAAAAACAGGAGCACTCATCGTAGTGGAAGATGAAATCGTTCTGACGGAGTATGAGAGGACAGGGATTGCCGTAGATGGTATCCTGACCAGCCAGCTTCTGATCAATATTTTTGAAAAAAACACACCGCTGCATGATGGAGCAGTCATTGTGAGGGGAGACAGAGTTGTTTCTGCCACCTGCTATCTTCCACTGACGGACTCCTTAAGCCTGAGCAAAGACCTTGGAACAAGACACCGTGCGGCAGTCGGTATCAGTGAGGTGAGCGATTCACTCACAATTGTAGTATCGGAGGAAACCGGAAAAGTATCCATTGCACTGGACGGTGAACTTTACCGGAATGTAGATGCAGAATTCTTAAAAAATAAACTGGCTTACATTCAGAAACGTGAGCAGGACACTTCGAAAGTGAAATCATGGAGAAGGAGGCTGAAAGATGTTACAAAAATTCGGAAAGAGAGTAATGAATAACTTTGGCCTTAAAATCCTTGCTGTTTTGTTTGCTGTTGTTTTATGGATCGTAGTCGTGAATATTGATGATCCGAGCAACTCAAAACCTTACACAACCAGTGTCTCACTGGAAAATAAATCTTATATCACCTCCATGGGAAAATGGGCAGATTATCTGGATGGAAAGAATACGATCACGTTCAGCGTGTATGCAAAACGCTCTGTGCATAATACACTTACCAATGCGAACTTTACAGCAACGGCGGATGCACAGAAAATTGAATATGATGAGAAAACAGGGACTTACCGTGTGCCGGTTGTCGTGACCTGTAACCGTAACAACAGCAGTATTAATATTACCAGCAAAGATCTGTATCTGGATCTTGAACTGGAGGATTCTGCTTCAAAGCAGTTCCCGATCAAGACAAACACAACCGGTACGGTTGCGTCGGGATGCGCGCTTGGTGATGTTGAGATCACAGATGCGAATGTTATGAAAGTATCCGGTCCGGCTTCTGTGGTAAATCAGATCGATACCGTTGTGGCGACTATTAATGTAGATGGCATGTCAACGGATATCACAGACCGTGTGACACCTGTATTTTATGATGCACAGGGAGAGGTTGTGGATACGACAAAGCTTACGCTGAGTGTGAGCACAGTCAATATCAGTGCACAAATCCTGAATACGAAAGATGTGGAACTGGAATTCCTGACAACCGGAACTCCGGCAGATGGATACCAGGCAGGGAATATCACCTATACACCACAGAAAGTACGTATTAAAGGCGAGGCGGCTATTTTAAATACCATCAATAAGATCACGATTCCGGAAGAAGTGTTAGATATTACAGATGCAACTTCAAATATTGAAAAGACTGTGGACATTTCCACATATCTTCCTTCAGGCACTGCATTAGTGATCAGTTCAGACTCCAAGATTGATGTTACAGTTGTGGTGGAGGCAGTAAAGACAAAGACTTTGCAGATCCCGGTGACGAATCTTCAGGTGATCGGACTGAGTTCGGATGAAAAAGTACAGTATGAGGAAGACAACATTGCCTTGACAGTGTCAGGAAGAAGCAGTGTGATCGATGCGCTGGACGAAAAGACGATTTCCGGCAGTATCGATCTGACAGATTTAAAGCTGGGTGCACATAATGTACTGATTACATTTGAATTGGATACAAATACGGTCAGCTATGCGGATACCTATGCCGCGGTTACCATTGAAAGCGCATCTGATACATCAGCTTCTGCTGATAATACAGATGAGGAACTGGAGAGTACCTCAACGGTAAGGAAAACAAGTGAACGTTAGCAGATTTAAAAAATTTGAAATAGGAACAAAGAGAGGAACAGTAATATGGCAAGAATGTTTGGAACAGACGGCGTCCGTGGTGTGGCTGGCTCGGAACTGACAATTGAACTGGCAACAAAGTTAGGTCAGGCAGGAGCTTACGTGCTCACAAAAGAGCAGGAGCATCAGGCAACCATTATTGTAGGATGTGATACGAGAATTTCAGGAGGAATGTTAGCGAGCGCATTAATGGCAGGTATCTGTTCGGTTGGCGCAAATGCAATATTTGTCGGAGTGATGCCGACACCTGCGATCGCATATCTCACCAGAAAACACAAAGTAGATGCTGGAGTAGTCATCTCCGCATCACACAATCCAATGGAATTTAACGGGATCAAGTTCTTCAATGGAGAGGGCTACAAGCTTCCGGATGAGATGGAAGATGAGATTGAGTCTCTGATCAAAAATAATATGAAAGACGTGGTACTTCCGATCGGTTCCGGCGTAGGAAAGATTGATTACCGCTTTGACCTGAGAGATGAATACGTGAAATTCATGGAAAAATGTGTTCCGGTGGATCTTAAAGGTATGAAAATTGTTGTAGACTGCGCAGAAGGTGCATCCCATTATACATCTGTCAAAGCACTGACAGATCTTGGAGCAGATCTTATCGCGATCCACACCGATCCGGATGGTACGAACATCAATTCCAATTGTGGCTCCACTCATATGGATGAGCTGAAAGCGCGTGTTGTATATGAAAAGGCAGCAGTTGGTCTTGCGTTTGACGGTGATGCAGACCGTATGCTTGCGGTGGATGAGCATGGAAATGTTGTGGACGGCGATCAGATCATGGCAATCTGTGGAAACTACATGAAGTCCAAAGGAACTTTGAAGAAAGATACGATCGTAGTCACAGTCATGACAAACCTCGGATTTACCCTTATGGGGCAGAAAGAGGGCATCCATGTGGAAAAGACAAAAGTCGGCGACCGTTATGTTCTTGAGAATATGAGAAAAAATGGCTATAACATCGGAGGAGAGCAGTCCGGTCATGTTATCTTCTTAGACGATAATACAACCGGTGACGGATTATTAAGTGCCCTGCATTTATTAGAAGTTATGGTCAATACCGGAAAACCGTTGTCAGAACTTGCTGAGATTATGGAAGTACTCCCACAGGCTCTTGTCAACGCAAAAGTTCCAAACCATAAAAAAGAAAAATTCATGGAATATCAGGAAATTGCAGATGCCGTGGCAGATGTTGAGAAAAAATTCAAGGGCGAGGGAAGGGTTCTCATCCGCCCATCCGGAACAGAGCCTCTGGTGCGTGTCATGATCGAAGGAAAAGACCAGAAAGTGATTGATGAAGAGGCGAAGAAACTGGCAGAACTGATCACAAGAATTATGTTATAGAAGACCAGAATGCTGGTCTGACTATGACAGGGGAATCCAGACCGGCATACAGAGTAAAAAATCAGGGGACTGGAATTTGGAGGGTAATACAGCATGGTTAGTCAGAAAGTAGTAATAAAAAATCCAACAGGACTGCATTTGAGACCTGCGGGAATTTTATGTAAGGATGCAATGCAGTTTAAATCACATATCACGTTCCGCTACCGCGATAATATCGCAAACGCAAAAAGTGTCTTAAGCGTGTTAGGTGCATGTATCAAGTCCGGAGATGAGATTGAACTCATGTGCGAGGGCGAAGATGAGGAAGAGGCTTTAAAAGCGATCGTGGAAGCGATTGAGGATGGATTGGGAGAGTAAGGGATATTTTTTCAAAAATTAAAAGAAAAAGATATTAAGTAAGATATGAAAATAAGCATTATTATACCGGTATACAACTCAACTTTATATTTGAAACAATGTGTGGAAAGCATATTGGCGCAGACGTATCACAATTTCGAAATTTTGTTAGTAGATGATGGATCTACGGATGATAGTCCGATGATATGTGATGAATATGCCAAAAAAGATGATAGAATTGTTACGATTCACAAACAGAACGGTGGAACATCAGATGCAAGAAACGTCGGATTGGAGAAAGCCAGTGGTGATTACATCACATTTATGGACAATGATGATTATTGGAGTGATCCAGATGCGTTGTGTGATATCATAAAAGTGATAAGTGAGACAGAACCGGATGTTGTGATGCACGCAAACATGGTGTATTGGCAGGATAAAAATAGAACTGTAAAACCGTCTTCTTTTGATCGCACACTTGTATCGGGAAAGAAAAGAAAAGAGGCAGTGGAAAATCTGATAAAAGCTGGAATGCTTAGCGTTACAGTTTGGACAAAACTTGTAAAAACCTCTTTGATACGGGAACATGATCTGTATTTTAAAAAGGGAATCCGCAATGAAGATACAGACTGGATTGCCAGAATGCTGATTTACGCAGAACGGTTTGAATGGTATGATAAACCATTTTATGTGTATCGCAAAGGCCATGAAACAGCTCAGACAAGTCAGAAGATGAAATATTATATGGTGAATGATCTGAAAAATATTATAATAGAATATACCCAATATGCAGAAAAATATTTGGATCAAGAATATCGGAAAGTTTTTTATGCGTATTTAGCGTATCCGTTTGCAGTCTGGATGGGACAGGCATACTTGATAGAACAGAATGAGCAAATTAAAAATGATCGTGAGATAATGAAAAAATATGCATATCTGTTAACTTATGATATAAACCCGGCAGTTCGTCTGGTTCATAGGGTATATCGTATATTAGGATTTGGATTGACATCAAGAATTTTAATGTTATATATTAAAAAAGTTTATTATTCATAATGAAAAAATACATTAGAGCAATTGAACAGGTGAAAAAAATGTCAAAACATTATTGCATTTTTTCTGCACAGTATTATCCGCATGTTGGTGGTGTAGAACGTTATACTTTGTATTTGAGCAGAAAATTGATCGCTGCAGGAAACGAAGTTACTATAGTAACATCAAATACGGGTGATTTATCAGGAGATGAAATACAAGAAGGAATCCAGATTTATCGTCTGCCATGTTACGATTTATTAGGCGGAAGATATCCGGTGTTCAAAAGAAACAAAGAATTTAAAAAAGTAAAAAAACTGATCGAGAGGAATCAATATGATCTTGTGATTATTAATACGAGATTCTATCTGCATTCATTATATGGTGCGAAATTTGCTAAAAGTAAGGGGATTCCATCCATTGTAATAGAACATGGAACATCCCATCTGAGTGTGAATAATAAGTTGTTTGACACAGTGGGGGGATGGTATGAGCATTTCCTTACATTTTTGTTGAAAAAGTATTGTGATGATTACTATGGAGTTTCGGAAGCCTGTTGTGAGTGGAGCGGACATTTCCATATCAAATCAAAGGGAACACTATATAATGCGGTTGAAATCGAAGAATTTCAGCGGATTTTAAAAGAGTCTGACATTGATTATCGGAAGGAATATGAGATTCCGAATGAAGCAAAAGTAATTTCTTTTACTGGCAGATTAATTCCGGAAAAAGGAATTAAACAGCTTGTATCAGCAGTAAAGAAGATAAATATAAGCAGGACAAAAAAAGGACAGGCACCAGTTTATTTAATGATTGCAGGGGATGGTATATTATATCAGGAATTGATAGAAATGTCAGATCCGTATATCATATTGACCGGACAAGTTGATTTTGAACATATTGTTAAAATTTTGGATGCGTCAGATATATTTTGCCTGCCATCGGATTCGGAAGGTTTTCCAACTTCTGTCCTGGAGGCTGTGGCATGTAAGTGTTTTGTAATAACAACCTATCAGGGGGGAGCGAAAGAGTTACTTGTAGATGAACAGTATGGAATTATCATGAGAGATAATACAGTTGAATCAATTCAGAAAAATTTGGAAAAAGTAATAGAAGATGATGCATACCGAACACAGGCAGAATGTAAAAGTTATGATAGATTAGTAAAATATTTCACGTGGGATGCCACTGCTGAAAAGGTTATGCAGATTGCAAAAGACATGAATGGAGAGAAAGAATGAAAGTATTGATCATCATTCCGGCATACAACGAACAGGACAATATAGAACGTGTGGTGAAGCATTTGACGGAAAATTATCCAGAGTATGATTATGTGGTGATTAATGATGGATCAATGGATAAAACATCTGAGATATGCCATTCAAATCATTACAATATTATAGATCTTCCGGTAAATTTAGGACTTGCAGGTGGATTTCAGACTGGTATGAAATATGCATATCAAAAGGGATATGATTGCGCAGTACAGTTTGATGCAGATGGACAGCACAGACCGGAATATATTGCAGCAATGATCCGGAAAATAGAAGAAGGAAATGATATTGTGATCGCATCCAGATTTGTTGAAGAAAAGAAACCGACTACAGCAAGGATGATTGGAAGCAGATTGATCACCACAGCGATCAGACTTACTTCAGGTGCAAAAATCATGGATCCGACATCTGGAATGCGTATGTATAATAAAAAATTAATAGAAGTATTGGCAAACAACATAAATTTTGGACCGGAACCGGATACAGTATCGTATTTGATTAAAATGGGAGCAAAAGTGGCAGAAATACAGGCAAAGATGGATGAAAGAATTGCCGGACAAAGTTATCTTAATGCCGTTAATGCTGCAAAATATATGGCCAGAATGTTGATTTCTATATTATTAATACAGAACTTTCGCAATAAAAAGAAAGTGGATTTTACAAAATAGACAGGATAAAGGAGAAAAGAATGTCGATAGCATTTCGAATTACATTGATTATCGTATCTGTTTTTACATTGCTTTATATGTGCAAAAAAGTAAAACAGGAAAAATTACAGATAGAGTATTCTATTTTTTGGACATTGTTTGCGATAATGCTCGTTTTGTTTAGTATTTTTCCACAGATTGCAGATTGGATGTCAGAGTTGGTAGGCGTATATTCCACAACTAATTTCATATTTCTTTTGATTATATTTATATTACTTGTCAAATGTTTTCAACTCACTATGGACATTTCTAAACTGGACAATAAAGTAAAAGAATTAGTACAGAAGATTGCAATTGATGAGAAAGAAAAAAGGGAACAGAAATAAATGAAGGAAACAACAGCAAAGAAGAAATTTATGTGGAATATGGCTGGAAGTCTTTGCAATTCACTTTCCTCTATGCTTCTGTTGATTATCGTTAACCGGATTAGCGGAGAGAGCAGGGGTGGATTTTTTGCATTGGCGTATTCTACAGCGCAGCTTTTGTTTTCTGTCGGTGGATTTGAAATCAGACCAGTTCAGTCGACGGATATAAAAAATAAATTTACATTTGATCAATATTTTACCAGCAGAATGTTAAATTGTATTATTATGCTGATCTGCATGATAGGCTATATTGTTGTGAATGGTTATACTGGAGTCGAAGCACTTACCGTGTTTTGGATTCTGGGGTATCGAATGGTAGAGGCTGTGGCAGATGTATATAGTGGATTATTCCAACAGAGAGAACGAATTGACATTTCCGGAAAAGAGATGTTAATGCGGAGCGGAATTTCAACGATTACATTCACAATTATATTATGGTTAACAGACAACCTGTTATATGCGGCTATGACACTTACATTAACGTCACTGGTTATTATGCTGTTTTATGATTTACATATGAAAAAATACTTTGAACCAACGCCGGTGCATCTTGAATGGAGAGGGATTTTAGGTATTTATAATGCATGCTGGCCATTGTTTGTGTCATCTTTTATTATGAATTATCTGAACAATGCACCCAAATATGCGATTAACACATATTATGATGAGACGGTTCAGAACAGCTATAATATTTTATTTATGCCTGCATTTGTGATCAATTTATTAAGCCTTTTTGTATTCCGGCCACTTCTTACAGATCTTGCCAGAGATTGGGAAGGGGAAAATATAAAAGAGTTTACGGACATTGTGAAAAAAATGATGATTTTAATTGGTGCACTTACGATTGCAGCATGTGTGGGTGCTTATCTTTTGGGAATACCAATATTATCTCTTGTGTATGGAGTTGATCTGAGGGCATATCGAATGGAATTGGTGATCATTATGATATGCGGAGGACTGAATGCCTATGTATATTGTCTCTATTATGTGGTAACAGTTACGGGAAAACAGATTTTTTTATTGCTGGGATATGGAGCCGGACTTATATTTGCAGTATTTCTGGGATCGAGTTTCGTAAAGAGTCTTGGAATGTTGGGAGCGGCACTGAGTTGTACCCTTTCGTTTGGAGTAGTATTTATAGTATTTTTAATAATAACATCCTGTGTCGTAAAGGACAGGAAGAAGAAAACTGAAGTGTGATAAAAGATGGAAAATTTTATAAAAAGAAAGAGGGAATGAAGAGAATGAGTAAAAAGATTTTGGTAACAGGATGTAATGGACAGCTTGGTCGTGCGATCAATAAGGAATATGCAGAAAGTGATGTGACATTTATTAATACAGATGTAGCGGAAGGGGAAGGTGTGACAGCACTTGACATTACAAAAATTGAGCAGGTATTATCACTTGTACGTGCAGAACAGCCAGAAGTGATCATTAACTGTGCGGCCCATACAAATGTTGATGCATGTGAGAAGCAGTGGGATGCAGCCTATCGTATCAATGCTTTGGGTCCAAGAAACTTAAGCATTGCAGCAGAGGCAGTTGGCGCAAAGATGATTCATGTTTCAACTGATTATGTTTTTGAGGGAAATGGTACAAAACCATATACTGAATTTGATGCACCGAATCCGGTGAGTGCTTATGGTAAAACAAAACTCGAGGGGGAGAAGTTTGTTCAACAGTTTTCAAACCATTTCTTTATTTTTCGTACAGCCTGGTTATATGGAGATGGAAAAAACTTTGTAAAAACTATGCTGAACCTTTCGGAGACTCATGATGAAGTGAGTGTTGTCTGCGATCAGCTTGGATCGCCAACAAGTGCAGTAGAGCTTGCAAAGGCAATCCATCATTTTGAGGGAACGGAAAATTATGGTCTGTATCATGCTACCTGCGAGGGAGATACAAACTGGGCAGACTTTACAGAGGAAATTTTCAAAAGAGCAGGAAAAAGCACAAAGGTAAATCATGTAACAAGTAAACAGTATAAACAGATGAATCCGGCAGCGGCTGATCGCCCGGCATATTCCATTCTGGATAATTATATGATGAGATTAGCGGATGGTTATCAGATGGCTGACTGGAAAGACGCATTGGATGTTTATATGGCAGAGCTGAAATAGTTAATAAAATCCTAAGATGTGTAAAACTTGTCTTAGTATATAAAATATGGTAAAATGACAAATAATTGTGATGATAGGAGGATCTCGGAATGAGAACTTATTTGGTAACTGGAGGAGCTGGATTTATTGGATCGAACTACATTCATTATATGTTTCGCAAATATGATAATGAAATCAGAATTATCAATGTAGATGCATTGACATATGCAGGTAATCTGGAGAATTTAAAAGATATTGAAAATAGAGATAATTACACTTTCATTAAAGCAGACATCACGGACAAGGATGCTATCATGAAGATCTTTGAAGAAAATGATATTGACCGTGTTGTGCATTTCGCGGCAGAAAGTCATGTTGACAGAAGTATTAAAAATCCGGAAGTTTTTGTCAAGACAAATGTTCTTGGAACAGCAGTTATGCTTAATTGTGCAAAAAAAGCATGGGAGCTGCCAGATGGCAGTTTTAAAACTGGTAAAAAGTTCCTTCATGTATCGACAGATGAAGTATATGGTTCACTTCCTGATGATGGAAAAAGCTATTTTTATGAGACAACTCCATATCAGCCACACAGTCCATATTCCGCTAGTAAAGCGTCTTCTGATATGTTAGTGAAGGCTTATATTGATACGTATCATTTTCCGGCTAATGTGACGAATACATCTAATAATTATGGACCATATCAGTTCCCGGAGAAGTTGATTCCATTAATTATCAACAATGCTTTGCACGGAAAGAAATTACCGGTGTACGGAGATGGATTGAATATTCGTGACTGGTTATATGTAGATGATCATGCAAAGGGAATTGACATGGTCCAGGAACATGGAAAGCTTGGTGAGTCTTACAATATTGGCGGACATAATGAAAAGCGTAATATTGAGATTATCAATATTATCATTGAGACTCTACAGGAAATTCTTCCTGATACTGATCCAAGAAAAGCAAATGTAAGCAAAGATTTGATCACATATGTAGAGGATCGCAAGGGACACGATCGCAGATATGCAATCGCACCTGACAAGATAAAAGCTGAGATAGGCTGGGAACCGGAGACGATGTTCAAGGATGGAATTAAGAAGACCATCGCCTGGTATTTAGAACATGAAGACTGGATGAACAACGTTACCAGTGGTGATTATCAGAAATATTATGAAGATATGTATCAGGGAAAATAATAATAGCACAAATAGCAGTACCGTCCGTAGGTCGGATGATACTGCTTGTTTGCGTTTTACCAAAAAGTGATAAAATGAATTTTTTAGGAGGATGAAAAATGAAAGGAATTATTTTAGCCGGAGGATCCGGAACACGTTTATACCCATTGACAAAAGCAATTTCAAAGCAGATCATGCCGGTTTATGATAAACCAATGATTTACTATCCTTTATCAACTTTAATGCTTGCTGGAATCAGAGAAGTACTGATTATTTCTACACCAAGGGATCTGCCGGTGTTTGAGGAGTTATTAGGGGATGGATCACAGCTTGGGATGAGATTTGAGTATGCGGTACAGGAACAGCCAAGAGGACTTGCTGATGCATTTATTATCGGCGAAAAATTTATTGGAAAAGATGCAGTGGCATTGGTATTAGGAGACAATATTTTTTACGGACAGAGTTTCTCAAAAGTTCTTCGGAGCGCAGCTGAGCGTACAGAAAATGAAGCCGGCGCAACCATTTTTGGCTATTATGTAAGAGACCCGAGAGAATATGGGGTTGTAGAATTTGATGAGAATGGAAAAGCATTGTCCATCGAGGAAAAACCGGAAAATCCGAAGTCAAACTATGCAGTACCGGGACTCTATTTCTATGACAATGATGTAGTTGAGATTGCAAAGAATGTAAAACCATCCGCAAGGGGTGAGATAGAGATCACAAGCGTAAATAATGAATATCTGAACCGTGGAACTTTAAATGTTGAAACATTGGGAAGAGGATTTGCCTGGTTAGATACCGGAAATCATGACATGCTTCTTGCAGCGGCAGATTTCGTGTCAGCATTCCAGAAACGTCAGGGATTATATATCTCCTGTATCGAGGAAATTGCTTACAAGCGGGGGTTCATTGACAAAGAGCAGCTTGTGAAACTTGCACAGCCATTATTGAAGACAGATTATGGAAAATATCTGATGGAAATTGCAGAGGGATTATAAAGTCTTTATTTTCATCTATGGATAAAAAAGATTCGAAAAGGAAGTATAAAAAATGGGAAAAATAAAAGTAACAGACAATTGCAATGGAATTGCAGGATTAAAAGTGATCGAGCCGACCGTATTTGGGGATGCCCGTGGATATTTCATGGAGACTTATAATTACAATGATTTCAAAGAGGCAGGAATTGACTGTGAATTTGTACAGGATAATCAGTCTGCATCCAAAAAAGGCGTATTAAGAGGATTACATTTTCAGATTAATTATCCACAGGACAAGCTGGTGCGTGTGGTAAACGGAGAGGTGTATGACGTTGCAGTCGATCTGCGCGAGGGTTCAGAGACATTTGGCAAATGGTTTGGTGTAACTTTATCTGCAGAGAATAAGAAACAGTTCTTTATTCCAAAGGGATTTGCCCATGGATTTATCGTATTGTCCGATTATGCAGAATTCTGTTATAAGGTAACAGATTTTTATCATCCAAATGATGAGGGCGGACTGTTGTGGAAAGACCCGGAGATCGGTGTGGAATGGCCGATGCCGGAAGGAATGACTGAGGCAGATCTTACGTTATCTGATAAGGATAAAGTATGGAGTGGAATCTCAGAATACGTCAAAAACCGTAAATAAGTTATAGCTTAAGAGAATGAAAGTTAGAGGAAAAGCATGCCAACGGAAATAAAACAAGCCAATATGCTGAAAGAAATAATAAGTAATCGAAAATTAATATGGGACTTGTCAAAGAATGATTTTAAAACCAGATTTGCAGGATCCTATCTGGGAATTATCTGGGCTTTTGTCCAGCCGATTGTAACAGTATTGGTATATTGGTTTGTATTTGAAAAGGGAATGCATGCAAGTGGCATTAATCTCAGATCGGGAATTACAGCACCTTTTGTTTTGTGGCTGATAGCAGGACTTGTACCGTGGTTTTTCTTTCAGGAGGTGCTCAGTGGGGGAACAAATGCGCTGATGGAGTATAGCTATCTGGTAAAAAAGGTAGTATTCCAGATTGATATCTTACCAATTATTAAATTGATATCAGCTTTGTTTGTGCATTTGTTTTTTATTGCATTTACAATTATTTTATATGCGTGTTATGGGTATTATCCGGATTTGTATACATTGCAAATGTTATATTATACCTTTGCGATGATGATCCTTTTATTAGGACTGATATATGCAACATCTGCAATAGTAGTATTTTTCAAAGATCTTGGACAGATCATTAACATTATTTTGCAGATAGGTGTCTGGATGACACCAATTATGTGGAATATTGATGGGATGGAATTGAATCCGATTCTGATTACAATTTTAAAGTTAAATCCAATGTATTATATTGTGGCAGGATATAGGGATTCTTTGATCAATAAGGCTGGATTTTGGGAACAACCAGGCATGACAATTTATTATTGGATTCTTACAATTGTATTATTCATAATCGGGACAAAAATATTCAAAAAATTAAAGCCACATTTTGCAGATGTGTTATAGAAAGGTAACTGCATGGATAACATCGCAATTTCAGTAGAACATGTAAAAAAAATATATAAATTATATGACAGAAACCGGGATCGCTTGAAAGATGCATTAGGATTTTCAAAAAAACCACTTGGAAAAGAGCATTACGCATTGAATGATGTATCTTTTCAGGTTGGTCAGGGAGAGACAGTTGGCATTATTGGAACAAATGGTTCAGGAAAATCTACAATTTTAAAGATCATCACTGGAGTTTTGAATCCAACCGATGGGGAAGTCAAAGTAAATGGGCGTATTTCTGCGTTGTTAGAACTTGGCGCCGGATTTAATATGGAATATACCGGAATTGAAAATATTTATCTGAATGGAACCATGATTGGTTTTACCAAAGAAGAGATAGATGAAAAGCTGCAGGATATTTTAGATTTTGCGGATATTGGTGATTTTGTAAATCAGCCGGTCAAAACATATTCCAGCGGTATGTTTGTACGTCTTGCATTTGCAGTTGCAATCAATATTGAGCCGGAAATCCTTATTGTCGATGAAGCACTTTCGGTTGGGGATGTATTTTTTCAGACGAAATGTTATCACAAATTTGAAGAATTTAAGAAAATGGGAAAGACCATTCTTTTTGTTAGCCATGATCTGGGGAGCATTGGAAAATACTGTGACAGAGTTGTCCTTTTGAATAAAGGGGTAAAGCTTGCAGAGGGTAAACCAAAGGACATGATCGATCTTTACAAAAGGGTAATGGCAGAATCAAAGATGGAAGACAGCCCCAAAAAAGAAGACGGTCATGCAGCAATAGAAGGAGTTGCATGGAAAGAATCCATGATTTTAAATCCGGATAAGCAGGAGTATGGCGATAAAAAGGCAGAGATTATTGACTTTGGAATTTTCGATGCAACAGGAAAGATTACGAATACTGTTTCTAAATTCGAAGAGTGTGTTTTGAAATTAAAGGTACAGTTTCATGAGGATGTGCTAAATCCAATTTTTGCATTTACAATCCGGGATTTAAAGGGAACAGATCTTACCGGAACCAATTCACTTATTGAAGGGTTAGAGCCTGGACTGATAGAGGCAGGGACGACACTTACAGTATCATTCAGACAAAAATTGCCATTTCAAAAAGGACAGTATCTGCTACAGTTAGGATGTACAGGATATAATGGTGACGAATTAGAAGTTCATCACAGATTATATGATATTTGTTGTATACAGGTTTTATCTAAAAAAGTTACTGTTGGGTATTTTGATTTGAACTCGATAGTAAGTTGTAATGAAGAGTAGGCTATGGGAAGGCGAACAGCGAGTAAAATCAGCGATGATAGGAATCGCTGTATATAAAAAGGAGCATTATGGGAAGAACACAGAAGCTTGCAGCAATTATAAAAGAGGGAGTAAGAAATCCTCAGAAAATAAAAAAAGGATTAAAAGTTTTAAAAAATCAGGGACCGGAAATCTTTAAACAGCGTTTATCTGCCAGTGTAAATTATGAACCTGGATACGGCAGAGTGAAGAAAGAAAAATTAAAAAATTATAGTGGAGAGATTCTTTTTTCCATTGTAATGCCTGTATATAATGTAGAAATTAAGTGGCTTGATAAGGCGATTGAATCTATAGAAAAGCAGAATTACAAAAACTGGGAGATTTGCATTGCAGATGACTGTTCTACAAAGCAGGAGGTAAGAGAGCACTTATCTGCAATGAAAAATAGCCGGATTAAAATTAAATTATTAGAAAAAAATCAGGGGATTTCAGGAGCAACCAATGCGGCAGCAGCGCTTGCATCCGGAGAGTATATCCTTCTTATGGATAATGATGATGAGCTTGCACCGTCTGCATTACATGAATTTTATCAGAAGATAAAAAAAGAAGGTTCTGAGATCATATACAGCGATATGGATATTATTGATGCGAAAGGAAAAACGAGAGATCCATTATGTAAACCTGACTGGTCTCCGGATCTTTTCCTGAGCCAGATGTATTTAGGACATTTGATTGGATTCAAGAAGTCCTTATTTGAAAAAGTGGGTGGATTTCGCGGTGAGTTCAACGGAAGCCAGGATTATGATCTGTTACTTCGAATGACAGAGATGACGGACAAGATTGGACATGTCCCTGAGATACTTTATCATTGGAGAGATCTTCCGAGCTCCACAGCAGCCAACCCGGAGTCAAAGCCATATGCACAGACAGCAGGACTTAATGCGATTCAGGAACATTTAGACCGTGTTTATGGCAAAGGAGCAGCGACTGCAAATGAGACAGAGAATTTGTTTGTCTATGATGTGAGATATCACATGAATGAGGAACCGAAGGTTTCCATTATTATTCCAATTAAAGATCATGCAGATTTGTTAAAGGCTGCAATTGACAGTATTTATGCGAAGACAACTTATAAAAATTTTGAAATTATTATTTTAAATAACAATTCTGAGAAGGAAGAGACTTTTACTTATCTGAAGAAGGTGAAAGAAGAACATGACAATGTCATCGTGAAAGATGCGGCGTTTGAGTTTAACTGGTCAAGGCTTAATAATTATGGAATGAAGTTCGCAACCGGAGATGTCTATGTATGTTTGAATAATGATGTAGAAGTTATTGAACCGGAATGGCTTACAAGACTGGTAGAGAAAGCTATACGAAAAGATGTTGGTGTTGTCGGTGGATTGCTTTTATATGAAGATAATACGATCCAGCATGCAGGAGTAGTTATTGGAATGGGTGGCTGGGCTGATCATGTATTCAAGGGAATGAAACCGCAGCACTATGGATCGCCATTTGTGTCACCGATGGTAACAAGAAATGTTTCGGCGGTAACGGGAGCCTGTCTTGCAGTTTCGAAGGCGACAATTGAGAAAATCGGTGGATTTGATGAGAAATTCATTGTATGTGGAAGCGATATTGAACTTGCACTTCGTGCAAACCAGCATGGACTCGTGAATATCTACGATCCAAATGTTCGTCTGTATCATTATGAATCTAAGAGCAGGGATGCAAGTAAAATCCCACAGATTGACTTTGATCTGTCGGATCAGATGTATAAGACCTACCGGAAAAACGGAGATCCATATTATAATAGAAATCTTGATTATTATTGTTGTCAGCCCAAAATTTGTGCCGCGGTGCAGCAGACTGTCAAAGAGCAGGAGGAAAAAATGCTTCTGAAGAGAAAAAGAGAAACCGGACTTCCACAATTGGATACGAATGTATATGAAATTACACCATACACTTTCCGTAAGATAGAATATCCGAACCGCAGAATGAACCTTCTGGTTCCGTCTATCAATGCAGAGCATGTCTTTGGTGGAATCTCAACTGCACTGAAGTTTTTCGATACTTTAGTGAAAGCATTAGGCTATGATGCACGTATTATTTTAGTAGACGCAGAGCCAGACAAAGCAGCCATTAAAAAATATTCCGATGAGTATACATTTGTAAAAGCAGAAGATGATTCTCTCGTTGCAAAACAGATTATTCCATACAGCAATCGTTTTAACCGCAGTATTCCAGTGTCAGAGAATGACTATTTCTTATTTACTGGCTGGTGGACAGCGTATTGTTGTCAGGATGCTTATGTTGGATTTGAAAATACATTTGGAATCAAACCAAATATTTTTCTCTATTTTATTCAGGATTATGAGCCAGGATTTTACTCCTGGTCTACGAAGTACCTGCTTGCAGATTCTACCTACAAAAGTGATTATCCAACAATTGCAATTTTTAACAGTATGTTGTTGAAAGAATTCTTCGATGAAAATCATTACCATTTTACGCATAGCTTTGCATTTGATCCTGTCTTAAATGATGGATTAAGAAAAGCGTTAGAGCAAATGCCTGCACAGGTTGATAAGAAAAAACAGATTCTTGTTTATGGACGTCCAGGTACGGAGCGTAATGCATTTAACCTTGTAATAGCGGCTCTGAAAAAATGGGTGATGATGCAGCCGGATATTGAGGAATGGGAGATTCTTTCGGCAGGGGAGATGCACCGTTCAATTCCGCTTGGAAACGGCAAAGAGCTTGTCTCCGTTGGAAAGCTTACAATTGAAGAATATGCGCGGACTTTGCAGGAAACTTACGCAGGAATTTCACTGATGTGTTCACCACATCCAAGTTATCCGCCACTTGAGATGTCGGTATTTGATGTAAAGACGATCACGAATACTTATGCGAATAAAGATCTTAAGGATTTCAATGATAACATGGTATCACTGGATAATATCAGTCCAATGAACATTGCAACACATCTGACTGAAATCTGTAAAGCTTACAGACCGCAGGTAGAACATGTGACAGCGAATCCATTATATGTAAAAAATGAGCATGTATTTGATTTTATAAAGGATATCAAGGAGATTCTTGGGTAAAAAATAATAGTTGTAGATAACTATAGAAAAGAGGTTCTATGACAGAGCAGATTGGAAAAGTAACGTTAGATTATACATTTTATAATGGACAGGATCAATATAGTGACGGGGACATCGAGAAAGATCTGTTACAGCTTATTATGGAAGAACCAGACGTAGAGAAGATACTTGCAGAAGATGACCGGTGGCCAGTGTTATATCATTTTTCACCTGTCAGACAAAATATACTGGAGTGGTATCCTTTAAAAAAAGATGCATCTGTACTTGAAATTGGGGCAGGATGTGGAGCTATCAGTGGAGTACTTTGCAGAAATGCAAAGCATGTGACAAGTGTAGATCTTTCTAAACGCAGATCATTAATTAATGCAAACCGTAATAAAGAATACGATAATCTTACAATTATGGTTGGAAATTTCAATGATGTTGTTTTGAAAGAAAAGTATGATTATATTACATTGATCGGAGTATTGGAATATGCCGGTTATTACACGGATGATGAACATCCATTTGAAGCCTTTTTAAAAAAAATCAGTGGATATTTGAAAGAAGATGGAAAACTGCTGATTGCTATTGAAAATAAATTTGGATTGAAATATTGGGCAGGCTCCAGAGAAGACCATACTGGAAAATTTTTTGATGGTTTGGAAGGTTATATTGATACAGATAGTAAAGTGAGAACTTTTAGTAAAGAGGCGTTAAAGAAAATAATTACAGATGCTGGATATGGGAAAGCAGAATTTTATTATCCGTTTCCGGATTATAAATTCCCTGTACAGATTTTTTCTGATGAGTACCTTCCACGAGAAGATGATCTTAATATAGGTTTAGATACTTTCGATAATACAAGAATGATGCTTTTTAACGAAAACAGAGTCTATGCAAATCTTTTAAAAGAAAAAAAATTTGAATTTTTTGCAAATTCGTTCTTTATAGAAGTTACAAAATAGTGTGAGGTGATATCTTGAAGAAAATTTACTCAAAAATTACAAAAGAGAGAAGAAAACAGTTTCAGATAGAAACCTACATAATGAAGGATGGGGAACAGAGACTGGTTGTAAAAAGAGCATTGGCAAAAGACGGAGTAGCACATATCAGGAAGATGTCTGATTATTATGAAAAAAATAAGGATGAAGGTATCCTGTGTCCATCCAAACTGATTTCAGAAAACGAGATCGCTTTTGAATTTTTAACCGGGGAGAGTCTTTGCAATACAATGTTGGAGGCTCTTGAGGATAAAGACGAAGTAAGATTTCTTTCTTTGCTTCGAATGTATGATGGAATCATAAGAAGCAATGTTAATATAGAAAGAAGAACATTTATGCCGGATGCACAATTTGTACAGGTGTTTGGCGAAGTTTCTTTCCCAGATGAGATGGAATGTGGAAAAGAAATGAATATCGATATGAGCTTTGATAATATCATAAAAGATCAGACTGACAGCAAATATAAAATTATTGATTATGAATGGGTATTTTCATTTCCAATTCCAGTGAAATTTGTAATATACCGTGCGGTGTCTGCTTTTTATACCAGAAATGGCAGTGCTATGAAAGATATCATGACAATCAATGAAATTTATGATTGCTTTGATATTACGGAAGAAGAAATTGTTATATTTGAAAATATGAATGAAGCATTTAATCAATATGTATATGGTGGGAAAAATGGCTATAACGCAAGCCTTATTGCTTACAAAAAAGAAGTATACGATGTGAAAAAACTGCTTCCGGAGGAAAACTTATTCTTACAGGTGTTCTTAAATGATGGAACAAACTATCTTGAAGACAAGGCAATTACAAATCATATTATAGGACAGAATGTAAAATTGAATATTCCGATTGAATTCACACAGTATGTATCAGAAATACGATTGGATCCATTAAATGTTTCATGTGTTTTGCAAAATCTCAAGGTGCAAATTGTGACAAAAGATAACAATGAATATGAAATTGAACATTATCGGCACAATGCCATCATAACAAAAGATCATGATTTTATATTTGCATCGGAAGATCCACAGATCATATTTGAAAATCAATGGGAAAATAATGTAAGAGAGGTAAAAATTGCATTTAGAATCAGGGAAGCAGGGTTGCAGGATAATCCGATACTCAGTGCACTTAGTGAGTTAAAATGTCATATGGACAAAGTAGAAAACGAACTGGAGTATATTAAGGGAACGAAAGTATATAAAACTTTATTAGAACACAAAGTCGATAAAGTATTAGGAGAAAATGAATGAAAAATGCAGCAGGAATATTGCTGGTAATTTATTTGTTCTTTTTAGTACCATGGTTAGCAGGTGCATTTATTGATGCAGCAGCAGGTGTAAAAAAGAGAAATATATCAAGCACATATGCAAATGGATTTGTTGCTATGCTTGGAATATTTTGGGGTGTTGCCGTACTTTTTTTATATCGTGGCTGTACATTAGAAAAACTTAGTATGGTTTGGATGTTAGCGACGATTACGATATGCGTGGCATCCATATTAGCAAATAAAAAAGCAATACATGGATGTTTTAAACATAAAAGAAAATCAGAAAATGGACACAAGGCTGTAAAAATTGCAATGATAGTATCCATAATAGCAATATTGTTTTCTGTAGTTTGCGTAAAACCACAGATGGAGCAGACAGTACAAACAGTAATGACATCAATTGATACCAATTCTGCATATATATATCAGCCATATACTGGCGAGCAGTATCCTGCCACGCAGATGGAAAAGATATTTTCACCTTATGAGATGCTATATGCGGTCACTGCATGGGTTTCCGGATTACATCCGGCATTGCTGATAAAGGTAATACTTCCATTATTCATTTTACCATTTTTTATGTGCTGTTATTGGGAAATTGGAAAGTTCTTTTTTAAGCAGGAAAAAATGCAGGCAGTATTTTTAATAATTGTAGAAATTATCTATTATGTACCAATATATACAGCGGTAGAAACTCCGGTGACAGGCATATTCCGAAGCTGTTGGAATGGTAGTGTAATGTTGGAATGCTGCATTCTTCCATATGCGTTTTTACAAGTGATGCGTATGTTAAATTTCATGTATGGAGGAGAAAAAAATAAAGTATCCGATTGTGTAAAACATCCGGTTATGATGCAGGCAGTATTATTTATTATTTTATATCCGGCGGCACAATTGTTACATCACAAAGGCTGGTTTTATGTGTTCCTGATGATGTTGCTGATGATTCTTGTCTGGTTTGTAAGGAAGGGGTATAAATATGTCCGGGTTGTGGGAAGACATTAAAAATGCATATTTTTCTTACAATGGGATGGGAACAAATGTTTTTTTCCTTTTTGTTGCAATATTTTATTTCTTGATTATAAATAAAAAAAGACAAAGAAATTTGTTAATATATGAGATTTTTGGTATACTTTTTCTGATGACGCCGGGAATTGCAAATGGCATACTAAATATGAGCGGTCAGAACACAGATCATTGGATGGTCTATGGAATACTAAACATAGTATCGGTTGTTGGAGTTGTAATGACAGACTATCTGATAAACATACCCACTAAGAAAGAAAAAATAATTGTCATAGTGATATATATTTTACTGATTCAGGCAGGGATGGGATTAAATTATACGTCGCAGCATTTGGAATTTATCACAAACAGTTATAAAATATCAAATGAAGTCATGGAGATCGCTGAACAGTTGGAATTTGTAGAAAAACCAAGAGTTCTTGCACCGGAAGAGGTGGCAGGTGAGCTTCGGGAATATGATACCAGGTTTGCTGTTATTTATGGTGAAGGTTTATCTTTTACCCAGGAGAATCTGGAACAGCTGCAGATAGAAACAGAATCCTATGGCTGCAATTGTCTGGTTATTAATTCTGAGTATGACAATATTGAATTTTTTAATAGCATTGGATTTAGTAAAATTTATAATACAGAACATTATGAAGTATATGCAAAATAATTTATAGAGAAAAGTGGCGGACTTATGAAAAACTTAGATAAAACATTATGGATCAAGAGAATATTTATGGTGCTGATGGATATTTGCATTGTAATATTGACAAGCATCACGGCATTGATTGTAAGATTTGAATTTAGTCTTTCGGCTGTACCAAAGTATTATATTGGCGTTGTATGGAGTTCATTGCCGGCAACGTTAGTGATCGCGATTATTGTATTTTATGTATTTCGTTTGTATAGCAGCCTTTGGGTATATGCAGGGGTAACCGAATTATTGTATCTTGCAGCAGCATGTATTGTAGATACGCTGCTCAATACAGTGACGATTCTTCTGAATTACAGAGATCAGGAGTATCCGCTGCCTAGAAGCTGGTATTTCATTTACGGAACACTATTATTGGCATTTATGTTTATCAGCCGCTATTCCTACCGTGCAGTCAGAACTTTTTTTGGAAAAAAAGTGGATGAGAAGAATCTTAAGAGAGTGCTTGTAGTAGGTGCCGGAGAAGCAGGAAATTCAATTATCAAGGAAATTTCCGGCAGTCGTTTTGTAAACATGCATATTGTAGGTTTTGTGGATGATGATAAAAGCAAAATCGGAAAATATATGCATGGCGTCAAAGTGCTTGGAGATAGAAATGATATCATAGAAATTGCAAAAGAATATCTTGTAGACGAGATCATTATTGCAATTCCGACAGCGAGTGCAAAAGAGACAAAGGCAATTTTAGATATTTGTAAACAGACAGGCTGTGAATTAAAACGTTTACCGGGTATGTATCAGTTGGTAAATGGCGATGTCAGTATCAGCAAATTAAAAGATGTTGATGTAAATGATCTTTTGGGACGTGATCCGATCACGGTTGATCTTGATTCCATTATGGGATATGTTTCTGATAAGGTAGTTATGGTTACAGGTGGAGGTGGTTCGATTGGCAGCGAGTTATGCCGCCAGATTGCATCACACAATCCAAAACAGTTAGTGATCGTTGATATTTATGAAAATACTACATACGATATTCAGCAGGAATTAAAGAGAAATTATCCTGAACTCGATCTGGTTGTATTGATTGCTTCCGTAAGAAATACAAAGCGCATGGATCTGATTTTTGATAAATATCGTCCGGAGATCGTATATCATGCGGCAGCGCATAAACATGTACCGTTGATGGAAGACAGCCCGAATGAAGCAGTAAAAAATAATGTTTTAGGAACATGGAAAGTGGTTCAGGCCGCAGATAAATACAATGTAAAACGTTTTGTCATGATCTCTACAGATAAGGCAGTAAACCCAACGAATATTATGGGCGCTACCAAGAGAATCTGTGAGATGATTATTCAGACATACAATAATCGTTCTAAGACAGAATATGTAGCGGTTCGATTTGGTAATGTACTTGGAAGCAACGGAAGTGTGATTCCTTTATTTAAGAAGCAGATTGAAGCAGGGGGACCGGTTACTGTTACGCACCCGGATATTATCCGTTATTTTATGACAATACCGGAAGCAGTATCTCTTGTGTTACAGGCAGGAGCCTATGCAAAAGGGGGAGAAATCTTTGTTCTGGATATGGGAGAACCGGTTAAGATTGTAGATCTTGCAAGAAACCTGATACTTCTTTCAGGACATAAACCTGACGAGGACATCCAGATCGTATTTACAGGATTAAGACCAGGCGAAAAATTGTATGAAGAGATGCTCATGAAAGAAGAAGGCATGCAGGAAACAGCCAATAAATTAATTCATATTGGCAAACCAATACAGATGGATGAAGAGAAGTTTTTAAAACAGTTAGAAGAAATCAAAGAGCATGTGGTAGAAGAACCAGATGATATACGGGAATGGGTGCAGAAGATGGTGCCAACATACTCTATTCAGAATCGGTAGAACCAGAAAACAGGGAATCTAATATGGAAAAAATATGGGAAGTCATCTTAATTCTTGTGCTTGCAGGAATGGGATTTATTTTGCAGCTTGATAGGAAAAAGGAAAATGGAACAGATAAAACAAATTCTAAAAAATAAAAAAATATATCTTAGAGATTTTATTGCAATTATTGTAATATTTTTCCTATCGTTATTTGTAGAACAGGTATTATTACAGTGGAATTCGTTTAAAAACGAAAAATATGAGCAGACTTTTCAGGTGAGCGAAGTACAAAAGGCAGAGAATAAAGATGGAGAGACAACGTATGATTTTTTATTTGATGGAAGATATGTGAGTTCTATCTATTTGATTTATCAAAGCAAAACGGATATCAGCTCCAGAATGGAAGTGACATTCTATGATGGGTATGGACAAAAAGAAGTGATGGAACTGGAAGATACTGCATCGTTTTTGCTTGGAAAATCTGCAGTATGGGTAGATCAGAAAGTTGACAGCCTGAAATTTACAGTGGAAAACAAAGATGCGGATAAGTTAAATTCAATAATATTTGTAAATCACACGGTATTTTCCTGGGCAAAGTTTCTGCTTGTATTTTCAGTATTGTTGCTAAGTTACTTATTTGTTTCTCATTGTACTTTTTTTGGAAAAAGACCCGAATGGATGTACGCAATGGTATCAGTTGCATTAGGAACGGTGATTATCTTATCAGCACATCATTCATTTGATTCATGGGATGAACAGATTCATTATAATATAGCATATACAGACTCCTGGGTATGGAATTATATGGAGTACAGTGATGCTGTGATGTCAAATGTAGAAATGCGCGTACCAACAGGGGACACGTTAGAGGAAGAACAATGGATAGGAGAATGGCTTAATCAGGCAAATGATACCGTTGTATTATCATCACAAAAAGGTAGATTTCTCAGATATGGACAAAGGGCTTATCTTCCACAGATATTAGGACTTGGATTAGGAAGAACACTGGGATTGTCTTATGTAGCAACAGTATTTTTAGGAAAGTTTTTTAATTTACTGTTTTGTACAGCTGTCGTTACGTGTGCGATTCGTTTCAGCAAGTATGGAAAACGTACATTGATGTGTGTTGGGTTGCTGCCGACAACGGTATTTCTTTTTTCGTCATTTACATATGATGCATTTGTGATAGCACTTTTAATGTTGGGCATAGCATTGTTTGTAACAGAGTACCTGAGTGAAGAAAAAATTCAAACAAAACGGACGATGGTATCTATTCTTGCTATGGTTGTGGGATGCTTTTCAAAGGCGGTCTATATTCCATTTTTGGCATTATATTGGCTTATGCCGAAGGACAAGTTTTATAGCAGGAGACAAAAGAATCTGTTTAAAGCAGGAATCTTTGTCTTATTAATATTAATGTTTGCGTCCTTTATACTGCCGTTAATAGGTAATGTTACAAGCGGAGCAGAGGTAGGAGATTACCGTGGAGGAGATACGAGCCAGACAAGTCAGTTATCTATGATTTTGGGATATCCGTTGACGTATACAGGAGTTTTGCTGAAATCACTTGGAACAACGTTTGCATCTTATTTTATTGGTTCCAAAGTACTTGCAAATTTTGCATACCGTGGAATCTATGATGGAATAGGATATTTTGTAGTACTGCTTACGATGTTGTTTACATTTGTGACCGATTTTGGAATGACAGAAAAAACATATGATGCACAGATGAAAAGAAAAATATTGATGATGAAAATATGGAATGCAGTATTAATATTTGGAACAGCATGTCTGGTCTGGACGGCATTATACCTGGATTTTACACCGGTAGGGTCGATGGTAATTAACGGAGTATCACCAAGATATTATTTGCCGCTGATCTTTCCACTGAGTCTCATTTTTATAAACCAAAAAGTGAGATGCAGCATGAAATTAGAGAATTATCAGAGTCTTATAGCGTTTTTAATGCTGATAGGCACAGGTATATCTATTTATTGTCTGATGCTTGCATAAATTGCAGATACATGAAAGGAATCAAAAAGATGAAACAGTTTACAATTTCACAGAAAATTTATATGGGAGTGAAAAGGGTAATTGACATTTTATTATCTGCTCTGGCATTAATTCTGTTATCCTGGTTGTTTTTGATTTTATGCATTGCGATTAAAATTGATAGTAGAGGACCAATCCTTTTTAAACAGAAAAGGGTTGGAATCCATAAGACACACTTTATGATCTACAAATTCAGAACTATGAGAATTGATACGCCAAAGGATATGCCAACCCATATGCTGGCTGATCCGGAACAGTATATTACAAGAGTAGGGAAATTTTTAAGAAAAAGCAGTCTGGATGAATTGCCGCAGATCATCAATATCCTTATGGGAAAGATGAGTATTGTCGGACCAAGACCAGCTTTGTGGAATCAGTATGATTTGATCGAGGAACGGGATAAGTATGGTGCGAATGATGTAATGCCGGGACTGACCGGATGGGCGCAGATCAACGGACGTGATGAGTTGGAGATAGATGTAAAGGCAAAACTGGATGGTGAGTATGTGAAAAAATTTGGATTCATAATGGATCTGAAGTGCTTTTTTGGAACGATCACAGCAGTCTTGTCACACAAAGGTGTTGTGGAAGGTGGAACCGGAGAAATGCATAAATAGCTAGTAGCAGCGGATAAAAAGACATGCTGGGTTATTCGAGGGAAAATAATGGGAAAACAGATTTTGATAACCGGAACCAACAGTTATGTTGGGACTTCATTCAAACAGTATATAGAGAAAAAAAATGGAAACATGCCGTTGGAAGACCGATGGCATGTTACATTTGTTTCTGTGAGAAATTCAGAATGGAAGAAAATGGATTTTTCAAAATATGATACGATCCTCCATGTGGCTGCAATTGTACATCAGAAAGAACAGCCGGAAATGGAGGAACTTTATTATGCAGTTAATACAAAATTGACAGAAGAACTTGCGGATAAGGCAAAGGCTGAGAGGGTTCGTCAGTTCGTTTTTTTTAGTACGATGAGTGTTTATGGAATGACAATGGGACAGATTACAGAAGAAACAGAATGTACACCGATTACTTTTTATGGAAAAAGCAAGCTTGCCGCAGAACGGTACTTATGTGAGCAAAGAAGTGATACATTCAAAGTAGCAGTTATCAGACCTCCAATGATTTATGGGAAAGCTTGTACTGGAAATTATGCTTCATTGGAGAAGCTGGCGGGCAAGATACCTGTTTTTCCGAGAGTGAGCAATGAGAGAAGCATGATATACATCGAGAATTTGTGCGAGTTCATATATCGGATTATAAGAGGAGATGCAGATGGCAACTATTGCCCACAAAACAGCCAATATGTGAATACATCAGATATGGTAGCACGGATTGCAGAAAGCTATGGAAGAAGTATATGGCTCGTTCCGGGATTCGAATGGATCATCGGTAAGCTTGCCGGAAGAGTTAACATATTCTCAAAGGTTTTTGGCAGCCTGACCTATGACCGGAAACTATCATTTCCGGAAGAAGTGGGAGAGTATGAAGTGGTGGATTTTCTGGAGAGTATAAAAAAATCTAAGGAGTCATTATGAAAAGAATAGGTGCTGTGATTGTAACACTAATATTTTTTATTGTGCTGGCGTATAATGCGTACTATGCTCCATTGCCGGATATTAAGGTAAGTAATACAGAGACGGTTATCATTCCGGGAGTGGAAAAAGAATACACTTTTTTGTTTTTAACAGATATGCATATGGCTATTAAAACGAAACAAGATCTGGGCGCTTCTCTGGGTGATGCAGATGAAAGAATGAAGGCGTTTGTCAATGAGGAAGGAATACTTTCGTCTACACAGTTTACAGAATGGATTACCTATGCCAACCGCTTGAAGCCGGAAGGTGTATTAATGTGTGGCGATATGATAGATTATTATTCGCAGGAAAATGTTGAATTTTTAGCTGACAATCTTCAAAAATTAAATGTTCCTTATTTGTACGTGTTGGGAAATCATGAGATGTATTCACCGTGGAATGAAACGATTGCAGAAGATGCGGAGATATATCATTTGTTCAGAGAGAATAACACAGCATTTCAAGCATGGGAATTTCCGGAGTTTACAATATGTGCAGTAGATAATCAATCATATCAGGTAGCACCTGAGGCACTGGATGCAATGCAAAAGGAGATAGAAAAGGGTAAGCCAATTATTTTGCTGGCACATGTTCCATTTTACACATCACAGATAGAAACTTTAAAGGAAGCTTCTATTAATACATGGGGAGTGCCACTGATTATCGGTGAGGGAGCAAGAGATACTACAGAGGTTACAAGAAAATTCATGAAAATGGCATTTTCAGATGAAAGCCCTGTAGTGGCAGTTTTTACAGGAGATAATCATTTTTATTATAAGGGAATGCTTACTGATAAAATAGAAGAATGCGTGATAGATCCAAGCTTTGCAGGAAACGGCACTATTATTAAAATTAAAGCGAAGGAGTAATAGTTTTAAAATATGAGTAAAATATCCGTATTGATGTCTGTTTATAAAAAAGAAAATCCAGAATATTTAAGAGCGTCCTTAGAAAGTATATTAGTTCAGACGAGGACCGCAGATGAAATTCTTCTGATCGAAGATGGACCTCTGACACAGGAATTATATCAGGTAGTGGCGGAGTATCAGAAAAAATGTGATTATCTCCATGTGCATGCTATGGAACAGAATGTTCAGCTTGGCCGTGCACTGGCAAAAGGAGTGGAATTATGCCAATATGATCTGATCGCAAGAATGGATACAGATGATATTGCGATGCCGGATCGATTAGAGAAAGAGGGGGCATATATGGAAGCACATCCTGAAGTGGATGTGGTAGGTGGTGCTATCCGGGAATTTAATGATGAAGGAACCATAGACCGCGTCAAGAATATGCCAAAGACTCAGGAAGAAATTTTAGAGTATGTGAAAGTGCGTAATCCATTAAATCACATGACAGTTATGTATAGGAAAGATTCTATTTTAAAAGCGGGAAATTATAAACATTTTCCATTTCTGGAGGACTACTCTCTATGGAGCAGGATGTTGTCACAGGGATATCAGTTCCGGAACATGGAAGATATACTTGTCCGGGCGAGAACAAGCATGGGATTAGTAAAGCGAAGAAGTGGATGGGCTTATTACAAGGATTTTCAAAAGCTTAGAAAACAGCAGCACGAGCTGGGAATTACAAATACGTTTGAATATATAAAGGCGCAGGTTGGAACTTTTGTTGTACTCATGATGCCGGGGTGGATGAAGGAGTACTCATATAAGAGATTTTTGCGCAAATCTGAATAACTAAGAAAAAATTCATAGAAAAATTCTTTTGTGTAAAGAAAATTATGCTATAAATGCTTAAAGGGTAAGGCATAAATGGGAGGAAAAAATCATGTGTGAAGCCCGTGTGCTGGAGATCATTGGAAAACGCCCGGTGGGCGGTGTCGGAACAGTGATGCTCAATTATCAGAGACATATGAATATGGAACGTGTCCAGATGGATTATCTGATCTTCGGAGAGCAGGAAGAGACATTTGATAAAGAAGTGAAAAAACTTGGCTCAAGAGTTTATACTTATCCGGCATTGTCCGGCAGACAGATGAGACAGACAAAGAAATATTTTGAACAGTTTTTTTCAGAACATCACAGTGAATATGATATTGTTCATCTCCATGCACCCTATATTGCTTTTTTATGCCTGCCGGTTGCTGCAAAGTATGGAATCGGTCATCGAATTGTACATAGCCATGCAACTGTATATGCGGAGAGTAAAGGAAAAGCGGTGCGGAATAGAATGCTTTGGAGCATATCTCAAAAGTACATTACCGATCGGATCGGATGCTCGCAGGCAGCAGGAGCATTCCTTTTTGGCAAAAAAGATTATACTGTGTTAAAAAATGCGATCTGCTGTGATGAATATGCTTATAACGAAACAGCAAGAAATGAAATCAGAACACAGTATCAGGCAGAAGATAAACTGGTTATTGGAAATGTAGGCCGGTTCAGTCAGCAGAAAAACCAGATGTATCTGGTAGATATTTTTTCGGAGATACGAAAAATCCACAAAGACAGTGTATTATGGCTGGTGGGAGATGGCGAACTTCGACCACAGATTGTGGAGAAAATAAAACAACTTGGGTTGATAAATTCAGTAAAAATATTTGGAATGGTGGATAACACAGGAGAGTTATATCAGGCAATGGATGTCATGGTCATGCCATCTTTATTCGAAGGGCTGCCAATGACTGGTGTAGAAGCACAGGCATGCGGTCTGCCATGTGTGTTTTCTGATACGATCACCAGGGAAGTGGATGTGATGGGCAGTCCATTCCTGTCGCTGGAGGAAAGTAAGGCAGAATGGGCGAAGACAGCGGTAAGAGCGGCAGGACGCTATAAAGACAACGGAAAGGCAAGACGAAGTTTTGGAAAAGAGCTTGCAGAACATGGATTTGATATCCGTGTGGAGGCGGAACGATTAGAAGAAATGTATGTTGGAATGATGTGAGACATACAGAATATAAAAGGCATAAATATGAGGAAATAATATATGACAAAGAAAATGTTTCAGATTTCCAGAATATTGATGGTTGTGCTTACGATTGGTGTGTGCCTGACTTTATTGTTAGATGGACGTGTCATGATATTGGATAAGCATATCTATCTTAGATGTATGTTGGAATTTGCCAGCTTGACATTATTTTTAATAATTTCCAGATTATATGAAGCAAAAAGAAAGATATTTAGCACAGGATATTTATTCCTGATGATCAATGCTTTTATAAACGGAACCATATGTCCCTGCTATTACACGGACAGCCGTTTGCTCAGAGATGAGCGGGATAATTATTATATGCCCAATGATCATTTCATGATTTATATGAAGGTGTATTTTATATTAATGTCTATTATTCTGGTTTATTTGTTGTGTTTAAAGCATACAACTAATGAGATAAAAAGGTATGATTTTATAGAATATAAGGACACAGATGATTTTGCTATACTTGCAGGCAGTGTTCTGTTGGCACTTCCGGTCATGGAAATGACAGGGACAAGTGGCGTTATGTTAATGACACCGGTTTTGTGTTATTTCTTTGGCAGACTGATGTATTCGAAATTCAGTTTATATCAGAGTATATTTTGCTTTATTGGATTGTTGCTTGGAATATATGGAATTTATCGGATTTTAGATCAGAGATATCTGGTAATTCAGTATGCAATGCCAGTAATATTAGTGTTCTTAGTGTTTGTAGCAGTGAATGATGATAGAAGAAAAGGAAAGAAAGTTGTTCCTTTAATGATACTTGGAATTATTGCAGTGCTGCTTTATGGTATGCTGTCTGAAATTGTAAAATTAAATCGTTATTGGAATGGAAATTATAATCTATTATATGAATTGACAAATTTCCAGAGTTACATTGATTTTGGTGCTAATCAGTTTTATCGAATTTTTGGTATCTGGACAGAACTAGGCGGTAATATTATAGATTTTGTCCATAAAAATGGATTCTTCTATGGTATTACCTATGTGAAATTTCTAGCACCGTATTTTGGATTTGAATATGTTAGTCTGCCTGCCATATCAGCAAGGTACATTCAGGCATCTTATGCACAGCCCGGCTTGATTGCAGAAGGATATGCAAATTTTGGAATTATTGGATCGGTTGTAAATATGTTGATTCCATTTCTGCTGGCAGAGTACTTTTTAAATTTATTTTTAAAAAAACGGGATGGATTGTCAATTTGTCTGATGACAATTCCGTTTGTGAAGATACTTTTGGATGGAGGAACTATTAATTCCATTATTGTGGGGATTGGAATTTGTATTTTACCATTTAGTATTTATTTACTGTTGAAAATTTTTAATATAAATGTAAAGACTGTTGAAAATATCAGAATCAGAGTATTTAGGAAGAAAAAGAGACAACTGCAAGGACGGAAGAGCAATGGAGAAAATAACAGTAATCATTCCAGTATATAATGTAGCATCTTTTCTGGAGCGGGCATTAAAAAGCATAACATGTCAGACATACACGAATCTGCAGATTCTGTTAATTGATGACGGCTCAACGGATGAAAGCGGAAAAATCTGTGATGACTGGGTGAAAAAAGATAGCAGAATACAGTGTGTCCATCAGGAGAATGCAGGTGTATCTGTTGCGAGAAATCATGGACTGGATCTTGCAGTTGGGGAGTACATCATGTTTATAGATGCCGATGACTGGGTAGAACCTGAAATGATAGAAAGTTTGCATGAATTGATTCTTAAGCATCAGGCAGGTGTAAGTGCCTGCAGATATGTGGAGTCTCATCAGACAGAATTTCTGAGCAGGGATGAAAAAAAAGATGGACAGGTTACCATTGCGGAAGGTCAGGTGGAAGCAGGAATTCAGCTATTGTTACCATGGTCTGTATATTGTAAATTATATAGAGCAGATTTATTACATAATATTCGATTAAAGAAATACAAAATAGCGGAAGACCTGTTGTTTAATACAGACATTATCTGTGAAGGTAAGCTCGATAAAGTAGTGTTTATCGATATTCCGTATTACCATTATTTTATCAGGGATGACAGTGCAATCCGTCAGGAATACCAGAAAAAGTATATAGATGGTGTGAAGGTAGAAGAAAACTGCTATGACAGACTGATTCAGATCTCGCCACGTTTTGGTGATATTAATATTGTCGGTTGTTCGGTCAGTATGCTGTTCGAGCGTATAGCAGAGTTGTCACATGCGGAACGAAAAAAGATATGGGAAGATTTCAGATGGTGCAAGAAAAATGCCAAAGAATATAAAAAGGCATTATTGAATGTATCAGATAGACACAGAAAAATATCTGGAGTGCTGAAAGTATATGTACCAGATTTATATCTATGGACATTGATTATACGGAAAAGGAAGAATAAATGAGCAGAGAAGACGAATTAATATCAGTTGTTGTACCGGTATATCATGTGGAAACATATATAGAACGCTGCGTGGAATCCTTATTGCAGCAGACATATTCCAATCTGGAAATTATTCTCGTAGATGATGGCGGAGATGACAGATGTCCCCAGATATGTGATGAGTATGCGAAAAAAGATGCAAGAATAAAAGTGATTCACAAGAAAAACGGAGGTCTTTCTGATGCCAGAAATGCAGGTATGAGAGCAGCTTCGGGAAAATATCTTGCGTATATTGACAGTGATGATTATATTCAGCCGGATACTTACGAGAAAATGATATATGCTCTGAAAAAAGAGAATGCTGATATTGCAGTATGCAATTATGAAGCTGTGACAGACCAGGGGCAGAGTATTACCGAGAAGAACCAGAAAATGGATATTAAGGACAGAACCTATTCATCACAAGAGGCAATCAGTAATCTCTGCGGACCGAATTATCATTATTGGGTGACTGCCTGGAATCGATTATATAAGATAAAGATTGCAAGAGAGATCAGCTTTCCGGTCGGAAAAATACATGAAGACGAATTTACTGCACATTTATTTTATGATAAAGCAGAAAAAATTGTGGGAATCTCGGAGCCGCTGTATAAATATGTGATTCGCGAGAACAGTATTATGACAAAGAAATACAGCGTGAAGAATCTGGCATATGTGGAAGCAGTGAATAACAGAATAGAATATTGCATGGAACATGGACTGGAAGAAGTTGGGCAGGCGTTCTTACGGTGGATGTCGCGTTATCTTATGAATGTATATGATAAACTTGATATAAAAGATAAAGAGGTCAGACAGACCTATGATAAATATGTGGAGATGTATCTGAAATTATATCATTCCATTAAGGAGAAACATAAATTGGATACGAAAACAAAAGCAGCAACATTTATGCTGGTTCATACTCCAAAACTGGCAAGTTATATATCAAGGAAAATTTTGAAGTAAAAGGAAAACGGAGAAGCATATGAAAAAAATATGTCTTGTTGTAGGAAATACATTGCCTGTACCGGCAGTGATGGGGGGAGCTGTTGAAGAACTTATCACAATGCTGCTTGATCAGAATGAAATAGAGCAGAAAGCAGAATTTATTATTTTCTCAAGAGAGAATAAAAAGGCAGAAAGGGAAGCAAAAAAGTATAAGTATTCCAGAATTATTTATATTCCAGACGATACTGTTCTGGATAAGGTAAATAACAGAATCAGAAGATATGCTTCCAGTGTGCTGAAACCAGGAACCTTGTTGGATTCCGGATATTATCGCAAAATTTACCATATTCTGAGGAATATCAAATGTGATGCAATCGTCTGTGAGGGTGGTCTTTATCATGAATTTCGTCAGTTCGCAAAGAAATTTGGAAAAGAGAAAACTTATCTGCACATTCATCATCATGTAATGGCAGATCCTGAATATGATGAAATCTTTGGAAATATTATTGCGGTCAGTGAATTTGCAAAAAAAGAATGGCTGCGTACTACAAAACAGAAAAAAACGGGTGCGCATGTTGTTTATAACTGTGTGAATGAGGCAAAATTTAATAAAAAAATAACAGTTGAGCAGCGAAATAAGCTTAGAGCACAGTTAGGTCTGAAGGAAGATGACTTTGTAGTTTTATATTGTGGAAGAATACAGGAAGTAAAGGGAGTCCGGGAATTATTACGGGCATTTGCAGGGATAAAAGAGCATAATTGCAGGCTATTGATCATTGGAAATGCTGATTTCGCAGTAAATACGACGACACCTTTTTTAAAGGAAGTAGAAGAATTGGTGCAACAAGATACTGACAGAATCAGATTTACTGGATATATTGAGAACGCAGAATTATATCAGTATTATCAATGTGCAGATATGCAGGTCGTTCCATCTATGTGGGAAGAGGCTGCCGGACTGGTAGCGATTGAGGGAATGTTATCAGGACTTCCATTAGTCGTAACAAAATCTGGCGGATTAGTGGAGTATGCACCAAAAGAAGTTGCCATGCAGATAGAAAGAAACGGAATTGTAGAGAATCTCAAAATGGCAATTGAAACGGTTATGGACAATCCGGTTGAACGAAGAAAAATGAGTGAAGCATCTGAGAAGCGAGCAAAAGATTTTACCAGAAGCAGATTTTATAACAGCTATCTGAAAGTATTCGAATAGAATACAAGAGAGGAATGGATAACTATGAAAGTTGGTATTTTAACATTTCATAATGCGCACAATTATGGAGCGTCTTTACAGGCATATGCGTTAAAAATGTGCATACAGCAGATGGGGCATGATGTGACAATTGTCAATTATCGGAATCCGAAAATAGAAGGACAGTATCCCCAAAAATTAAGACCAAAATTTACAAAAAAAATTTTGAATCCGAAAAACTGGAAGCAGTTTGTCTATGATACAATTCGTGGAATTTATGGACAGAAGGCATGGAACCGTCAATGGAAAGCATTTGATCAATTTATCACGGAAGAATTACTAGACAATGACAGGCGGTTAATAGGAGTAGATGGGTTTGAGTGTCTGCATAAAGATGCTTATATTCTGGGAAGCGATCAGATTTGGTCAAGTTTTTTGACGGGAAAATTGGATCCTGTCTATTTTGGTGAGTTTAAGAAAAAGGAAAGAATTATTTCCTATGCGGCAAGCCTTGCAAATGGTAAAATAGCAGAGAGTGAGGAAGCTGCATTTGTGAAACTGTTGAAGAATGTAGACGCAATTTCTGTTCGGGAAGAAAAACTGGCAGAGCAGTTACGACAATTGACAGGAAGAGAAGTGTCAACGGTTGTAGATCCGACATTATTACTTAAGGCAGCTGATTATGAGAAAATTATGACAACAGAGAGGAAACTTCCAGATGGTAAACTTCCAACAGAGGAAAAATATGTATTCGCATATTTTGTAGTTGAGGAAAAGGCTGTGGAAGAATGTGCGAAGAAAGTTGCCAGAAAGCTGGGATTGCAGTTGATAGAACTGCATTATTATCATATGCCAGAGAATAGTGAAGCGAATCAGTTTGCAGATTTTGGACCAGCAGATTTTCTGGCCTATATAAAGAATGCGGAAATGGTCATCACTAATTCATTTCACGGAACTGTATTTTCAGTTATATATAGAAGACCATTCTACAGTGTATATAAGAAAAATGGCAGGGTAGATAATTTACTGAAATTTCTTCAGATATCAGAAAAACACGTATCCAGCGCGGAAGAAATCGACGAGATAACAGAGATTGATTACGAGGATGTGCATAAGAGACTGGCAGAGTACAGAGAATCATCCTTACAGTTCTTACGAGAAAATTTGAAATGAGGACAAGACAATGGTTTTCAATTTTGAGCAAAAACCAGGACAGACGTTAGAAAAAAAATGTATGCAGGAACAGATTACGCCAAGAGTATCTATTGTTACGCCGTATTATAATTCGGGTCGGAATTTTGAAGAAACTTATCGATGCGTTATAAATCAGACAATGCGGGAATTTGAGTGGATTATTATGGATGATGGAAGCTCCAGAAAAGAGGATATTGAATTGTTAGAGCGTCTGGGAGAATCAGATACCAGAATCCATGTGTTTCACCAGAAAAACGGAGGTCAGTCTAAGGCAAAAAATGAGGCTGTGAAGAAGACGATGACAGACATTGTTGTGTTTTTAGACGCAGATGATCTCGTGGAACCATTTTATATAGAATATCTTTACAAGGCTTTGCAGGAAGAACCCAATGCCGGATGGAGTTATATGGATCTGGTAGGCTTTGGAAGTGAGCAATATGTATGGTGCAAGAAGTTTTCGGCAGGTAGAATGACATTTAATAATATTCTTGTCAATGCAGCAGCATTTCGTAAGGAACAGTTTCTTGCAGTTGGTGGCTTTTCTGAGATTGCAAAGCACTATGATGAGGACTGGGCGTTATATCTGAAATTGATGAGTAAAGGTGTATATCCGGTACATGTTCCAATGATTGGTTTCTGGTATCGTAGAAGTGCAACTGGTATGCGGAAAACCGTAAGAAATAATGTTTCTATGAGAGAAAAATCGGACCGGTATATTGCAGAACTTGCAAAGCATGTAGATATCAGTCTTAGAGAGAAAATCTATAAAGGAACTCTTCCAGATTGTGCCATCAAGAGCGAATACAGCAGAAGTGACAGTATGATCGCAAAAATGTGTACAAACAGCGGAGGACTCAAGCTGGTAAAATGGGTATATGGAAAAAGAGGTTAAATTGACTTCTATATAGATATAAACTATACTGAAAAGACAGCAATGCAGAGAAAGGTAATTGTTTATGAGTGACAATAGGAAAGAAAATAAAAAAGAAATAGATCTGGAATTAAAAGATATTCTGCTTGAATTTTTGCGTAGATGGAAAATAATCGTTTTATTTTCGATTATTTTTGGACTCGTATTCGGTGCAATGAGATATCGGAAAGACTATGCAGCAGCACATACACCAGCACCGGAAGTAAAGAATACAACTTTGGAAGATGCATATGCAGATCTGGACAAAGATCAATATGAGCGTGTAATCCTTGCTGTTTCATTGAAGGCTGCAATAGATTCCAAAAGTCTTTATATGAATGAATCAGTGTTGATGAACATTAATGCACATGCAGAGGATGCCGTGATTTTACAGTACTCAGTAGAAGGAGCTGAAGCGGAAAACATTGTAAATAGTTATGTTAATTATATTAACAGTGGAAGTATTGTTTCTGATATTAATAAAGAGGGAGTTCATGTAGCAGAGGGTTATCTGTCAGAATTGATAGAAGTTCTTCCAAATCAGACAGAGGATGCAATGAAAAACTTTACAGTGAAAGTAATGAATTCTGATGCTGAAAGCGTTGGGTTATTGGCGGATGCCGTGAATGATCAATTAACGACATATGCTGCAAAATTAAATGAGAATAATCAAACGCATATTCTCAATCTGGATAGTAGAAAACAGGTTCAGATTATAGATGAGGCACTGGCAGAAAAACAGGATGCATATGCACAGGAGACAGAAGATCAGCAGAATAAACTTGCATCAATTAAGGCCGATATGAATGCAAATCAGCTTCGTGTATATCTGGATATGGAGAAAGACATTTTTATCTGGGGAGATGACGAAGAGGAACAGACAGAAACAGCAGAAGATAGCGTTTCAGGTACAGAGGTTGTAAAAGTATCAATTAATAAGAAACAGATTATGATCGGTGCAGTGGCAGGCGCAGCAATTGCAGTTGTGTATATTTTCCTGGCATACCTTCTTAGCACACGTATACGTACGAAGGATGAAGTTGAGAGCATTTATCAGACAAGGCTATTAGGAACAGTCAGAAAAGAGGAAAAAGATCACCCAATCGAGAAGTTTGTATGGAAATTAGAGAACTTTGGACATAAGAAGCTTTTATATGAACAGCAGGTTCAGATGTTAATTTCCAATATCTATATAGCATGCAGGGATAGAAAGACAGATAGTATATATCTGTCAGGCAGTATTTTAGAAACTGTAGACAAAGATTTATTAACGATGTTGGAAGCGGGGTTGAAACAGAAAAATATTCACGTTGTCTTTGGAGATGCGATAAACTACAATGCAGAAGAACTCCTTCGTGCAGCAGAGGTGGGATCCGTTATCTTCATTGAGAGAAGAAGAAAATCATACTATTCTGAAATTTTAAGTGAGATGCAGCTTTGTGATGCAAATAATATTCAGATTCTTGGAATGATCATGTTAGAAAATTAGGGAGTTGCAGGAGAATGGATACATCCTATTTATACTCGTATAATGCAGAGCGTTATCAAAAACTGGCAGAGCGAAAGTTGCCATGCAGGGAGAAATTGAATACAACAGAGGTGGAACAGGGGTATCTTTTGCCAAATCGATTTGCGAAAAACCGTCTGTTTGGTTGTGGAGGAGTGCTTGATGCGGAAAAAAATTATGTGAAAGCATCTGAAATGAATGCGTATGCAAAATATGCAGTTCCAGTCACAGAGCAAGATGAAAAAGAAATCTATCTGGGAGAAGGATACGCCATTGATGATAATAAAGTTGAATATCTGGACGAAGAAATAATCTATCTGGGATATATTAATAATCATTGGGGACATTTTTTGATCGATTGTTCCACCAGATTGTATTATTATCTTGAACATATGGATGAAAATCATAAGTATGCATTTCTTGTGAATGAGAATGAATATTATCAGGCAATAGCTCCGATCAGGCGCTTTTTTGAATTATTGGGAATAGCGGAGTGTCTGATTTTCATTCATAAAGTTACCAGATGTAAGAACGTGATTATCCCAGAGCAGGGATATATGATTAATGCTTATTATTCAAAACAATTTCTGCATGTATTCGAAAGAGTAGCAGAGAGTGTTGATTGTAGCAGATATCCATCTTATGAAAAAGTTTATTATTCCAGAAAGCAGTTTAAAAAGGCAAAAGGGACGGAAATAGGGGAGAATATTTTATTAGACCTCTTTTCTAAGAATGGATTTACGATTATCTCTCCGGAACAGTTGACACTGGATGAGCAGATTGCAGTCGTGCGCAATACAAAACTTTTGTGTGGAATTATTGGAACACTTGGTCATAATATGCTTTTCGCAAAGCCGGAACAACATATGATTCTGGTGAATAAGACACACAATATAAATGTTGCACAGATGGATATTAATAAGATGAAGAATCTTGATATGACATATATTGATTCATATCTGGCAGAATTTCCATCTCTGATAGGAAATGGACCTTTTCTGATTACATACAGTGAAATGCTAAATCAGTATGTAGAGAAGCATAATTGGAAGAAACCGGCAGAAGATGTGATCAGTGAAACAGTATTAAAAAGAAATTTACAAGAATATGAGGAAATGTACCGAAGCAGAAATCTTAAGAATCTGCGGTTGGTGTATGAAAAGAACCCGGACAGATTTGATTATTTTGCACCGGATCATCTTTTGGAACTTGAGATGCGGTTTTATCATCTGGAACATCCTGCGACGATGAGAGAAAAAATCTTTTATCAGTATAATCGGGTAAAGAGAGCGTTTCGTAGAATCGTGAAACGATAATGGAGCATATACGGAATGATTATGATCATAAAGGCGATAGGAGTCCTGTTTTTAGATATAGCCATATACTATGTAATAGGTACTGCTATCACAGAGAGATTTAAAAACAGAATAAAAAGGAATGTAGCATTTCACATAATTATAGGGTTTATTGTATACCAGATTATTTTTCAGGTTTGTGCGATTCCCTTCATTTGGTTGAAGCGGAGTCTGACAGAATTAACATTTGTATGGACTGCATTGATAACAGTCATCGTAATTGTGGCGGTGGTGAAAGCAAGGAAACGGATTCCAGAAGATTTTTGTTTTGTGAAAAAAATATTAAAAGAACACAGACTGCTTATGGGTATAACTATAATAGCAGTCCTTATTGTATGCTGGTATACAACAATGAACGGGGAATTGAATGATGATTCTATTTATTATATTGGTGTTGTAAATACAACTGTAACAACAGATACGATGTTTCAGTATAACGCTTATACAGGTGTTGCAATGCCATCTCATTATTTCAGGCGTGTACTGGTAACATTTGAAATTAATGCAGCAGTTGTGTGCAGGATATTTGGAGTACATCCAATCATTATCATGAGGATATTCAGAGGAAATCTGAATGTCATATTGACAGCACTCACGATTGCATTGATAGGAACAACTGTTTTCTGTGATGAAAAAACGGTAGAAAAGTCGGCAATACTTGTCTGTGTTTCAATGGCTCTTTACTTTATAGCAGATAGTACAATGTATAGTAATGCAACATTTTTTTTGACCAGAACATATGAAGGAAAAGCTTATGCAGGAAATGCGCTCATTTATTTCATGGTTTATCTGTGCATCTGCCTGATGCAGACGAAGAGAAAGTCATATTTACTGTTGATAGGATTATTAATATGGGGATGTTCTGCAATATCATCCACAGCAGCTATGGTCAGTATAGCAGGTGCAGGTACGATGCTTTTAGCTTATCTGATATCCAGAACTTTTAATACGAAAGCCAGAAAGATGTGAACAGGAAAATGATAGGAAAATTAATAAAAAAATACAAAGAAATTATCATGTATCTGATATTTGGTGTGCTTACAACTTTGGTGAACTGGTTTTGTTATGCATTTCTGACGAAGAGTGGAATGGAAATGAATATAAGTAACTGTATCGCTTGGCTTGTTGCAGTATTATTTGCTTTTATTACAAATAAAGTGTTTGTATTTGAAAGTAAAAATATGGAAATGAGATTTGTATGCCGGGAACTTATAAAGTTTGTAGGTGCAAGACTTGCAACGGGAGCCATAGAGATTCTCGGACTGCCATTGCTCTATTATATCGGTATGAAACAGAGTTTGTTTGGGGTGGAGGGATTTATGGCAAAAATAGTTGTCAGTGTTGTAGTTGTTTTATTGAATTATGTATTCAGTAAACTCTTTATTTTCAGAATAAAAAAGGAAAATTAAGTTTATATGGATGGTGTAAATAGAGTATGGAAAGTCGTACAACAGTATAATGGTCAGTCAATCATCCCTATTATTATTTTGATAGGTATTCTTTTTTTGGTAGTCAGAGAGAAAAAAAACACAAACTATCTGATCGTATATCTTGGCGTACTTCTTCTTACTTTTAATGAGGTAACCTATTATCTTATCCGGAAATTGGGAGAAGGTATGACCTATTACCGCTTTCTCTGGATGATTCCTATGGTAATTATAAGTGCGTATGTCATAATGAAACTGTTCGAAATGATAGACAGCCGGAAAAGAAAGGTTTTTGCGGCAGGCATATGTGCTTTATGTTTTGCAATGACATCGGGAATCAGCATGCAACAATTTTTTCAATTTCCGGAGAATATCTATCAAATGCCACAGAATACGGTAGACGTATGCGATATTATTGAGAAGGACAGGCAGGAGAAAAGCCCGGTTACGGTGCTTGCAGATAATTCGATTATGTATGGTATACGTGAATATAATGCGAATATCCAGAAAGTTATGGAAGGAGATGACGGATACTTATGGAATATGCTTGAAAGCAATAATTGTGATGTGAGTGGTTTTCTTGGAAAAGTAATTATCAGTCAGGCTAATATCGATTATATTGTAATTCCAAAAGGAAATAATGCCTCTGCGGCAATGCTCATGAGTGCGGGCAGCTCTTATATTGGTAACAGCCAGGACTATGCGGTTTATCGGACAAATTATGATGTGATTGCACAGACGGTGTATGATAAATACTATAGTGGGGCATTTCAGTCGGATATCAGTACCTACTATGATGAGGATGTGGATATACCGGAAGTGACAGATGGTGGAAGAGAGTACGTGTACTATCCAGATAATCATGTAGCTTTTGTGGATAGAGAAACACAGGAATATACACATTATTTTCAGCAAAACAAAGAAATTCAGATGGTGGAAGAGAATGAATATATTTTATGTGCTGTTGATGATAGTAAGGGCACTGTATCAAAGGATACCATGGAAAAAATGCAGAAGATTACAGATTCAGGAAAAGAAATTATTCTTTTTTTGAAAAAACCCATATATCAGGAAAATATTCAGGCAGAAAACAGAGAGGAGATGCTTGGAGAAAACAGCAATCATACGGATGCAGTTACGGAAGCATTTATTGATTTGGTAAAAGCTGAGAATAGTCACATTGCAGCTGTTTTTTCTATGGGAATTGGTGAGTATAATAAACATATGTTGAATGATAAAATCTGGCAGTGTATTTGTGGAACAGAAGATAATAACCAGGGAACTGTAATAAGAATTCGATAAAGGATAAGTAAATTTATGAGCAATAGAAAGAAAATGGCAGTGATGAATGTATTCTCTGCAATTATGTATTATGTGGCAAATTCGATTATTGGATTCATTAACCGTAAGGTATTTACCGTATACCTTGGTAGTGAATTACTGGGATTAAACGGACTGGTAGTCAGTGTGATTTCCATGTTAAGTCTATTGGAACTAGGGGTGGCAAGTTCTATAGGATACAGCCTGTATAAGCCATTAGAAGAGAAAAATTATGGCGAAGTGAAAGCGATTATGCAGCTTTTCAGCAGACTGTATCGTTATATTGGAATAGCGGTGGCAGTAATTGGACTGGTGCTGATTCCGTTTTTACCTTTTTTTGTCAGGACAACCATTGATCAGAATTATGTAATTGCGGTATATCTGATTTTTTTATTAGATGCTGTATTGTCTTATTTTATGGCATATCGCCGAACAATTATTGTGTCTGCACAGAAGGATTATATTAATAAAAATGCAGATACATTTCTTTATATTGTGACTGGAATTTTGCAGATCATTATTATCTGTGTGTGGAAAAGTTATATTGCATCTTTGATCGTGAAACTCATTTTTACAGTGCTGAATAACTTGTATCTTTATATAAAAGCAGGAAAAATGTTCCCTTACCTGAATGATAAAAATCTGCATGGTGAGATTGAAAAAGAAGTCAAGGACAAGATTGTATACAATGTGAAGGCACTATTTGTAATTAAAATAGCAAGTTATTGTGTTGTTGGTACAGATAATATTCTGTTGTCTGCATTTGCGGATCTTACTGCGGTTGCAATTTATTCTGGATATACATTGATCATTGGAATTATTAACAATCTTTTTAACAGGTCGTTTGGCTATATTACTGCTAATATTGGAAATTATCTCATCGGTCATAATAAGGAAGAAATATATCAGTTTTATAATAAACTGAATTTCCTGAATTATTTGATAACATCTTATACTTCTATTGCATTGCTGGTTTTACTGAACGAATTCATTGGAAAAGTATGGTTAGGAGAGGATTATGTTTTCCCCATGGCAGCAGTAGCAGTGTTGGTATTTAATAATTATCTTCGCTTTTGTACGCAGGCGGCTGAAGCATTTAGAAGTGCAGCGGGGTTATATAGTCCAAAACCATTCGTAAAATATATTGCACTTTTGGAAGGTGGAGTAAACCTTGTGGTATCCGTAGCATTGGCATACTTTGCAAAGATGGGAATTTATGGAATTTTTCTTGGAACATCGGTGAGTACGACAATATCAATTGCGTCAATTGCGTGGATTAATTATCACTTTTTATTTGAAAAAAAAGTACATTTTTTCTATTTGAAATTTTTCTGGTATATGCTATGGGCGATTATCAGCGGATGTGTCAGCGTCTTGTTGTTTAAGAATTTGTATACGAGGAATGTATTGTTTAATATCATTCTTGGGCTAGTTGTAAGTTTTGTGATTCCTTTAGGGGTAAATTATCTTGTATTTGGAAGAAGTGTAGAATGGAGGTATTTTATTGATATGTTAAAAGGCATATTTCATAAGGTTATGCAAAAAGTGAAAAAGCAATAATAGGGATAAATTGACTTGGAAAATCAGCTATAGTATACTTAATAAAGTCTATAATTAATAGGAGATGACGAAATGAATATACCATTTGTATCATTTGAAAAAATGCATAATGAAATAAAAGATGAAGTACTTGCTAAAATGCAGGAGATATATGAGAAAAACTGGTTCATTCAGGGACCGGAGGTGACTGCATTTGAAGAAGAATTTGCCGCATATTGCGGAACAAAGTACTGTGTCGGATGTGGAAATGGTCTGGATGCATTGTTTCTTGCATTGAAGGCATATGGAATCAAAGAAGGCGACGAGGTAATCGTACCTTCCAATACATTTATCGCAACGGCTTTGGCAGTATCGTATACTGGGGCAACACCAGTTTTTGTAGAACCGGAAGAAAATTATTTTAATATTAATCCAAAAGGGATTGTGAATAAAATTACGGATAGAACCAAAGCAATTATGGCAGTACATTTGTATGGGCAGCCGGCAAAGATGGATGAAATCAACACGATTGCTAAAAAGTATGGACTTATTGTTATAGAAGATGCTGCTCAGGCACATGGTGCAGAATATAAGGGGAGAAAAACCGGAAGCCTGGGATATGGAGCAGGGTTCAGTTTCTATCCGGGTAAGAATCTTGGCGCTTTGGGGGATGCAGGTGCATTTGTTACAAATGATAAAAAACTTGCAGATAAGGTCAGGGCACTGGGGAACTATGGATCAGATTATAAATATCATCATATTTATCAGGGCAACAACTCCAGACTTGACGAACTTCAGGCAGGGGTTTTACGAATTAAGTTACGGCATCTGGATGATTGGAATGCAAATCGAATAGCTACAGCGGAAAAATATTATGCAGGTATTCAGAATCCAGAGATTATTTTGCCGGAGAAGATGGATGATGTAAAGCATGTTTATCATATCTTTGGTATCAGATGTGAAAGAAGAGAAGAGTTGGAAAAATATCTTCATGAAAAGGGAATAGGAACGAATAAACATTATCCAATTCCAATGCATCAGCAGGGGGCATACAAGAATTTGAATATTTCAAAAGGTACGTTGCCTATAGCAGAAGATATTTCAGCTACAGAATTAAGTATTCCAATGTATTATGGAATGACAGATGAAGAGATAGATTATGTAATCAATATAATAAATAGTTTTAGATAAATAAGGGGAGAAAATAAATGCAAATAGTAAAGTATGTGTTTCAACAACACGGAGATGAAAGAGGACAATTAGTTGCACTAGAGGAACATAAGGATATACCATTTGAAATTAAGCGTGTTTACTATATGTATGATACAGGTAAAGGAGTTACAAGGGGACAGCATGCACATAAATCATTAGAACAAATATTGATATGTATTCACGGCTCTTGCAAACTAATGTTGGATAATGGAAAAGAAAAAAAAATTGTATCGTTAGAAAAACCGTATGAGGGACTTTATATTAGTAATAATATTTGGAGAGAAATGTATGATTTCTCTTCAGATGCAGTTCTTATGGTTTTAGCTTCAGATGTTTATAAGGAAGAGGATTATATAAGAAATTATGATGAATTTTTAAAATTTGTGAATATGAAGTAGGTAGCTTGGTTGGTACAGAGTTTGGCAAAGAGGTATAAATAATAAATGATTTCAATATGTCGCTACGAAGCAAAAAAGAAAGAAGAGTGGAATGATTTTAATAAAACAAGTAAAAATTCGTTATTCATGTTTGATAGAAACTACATGGACTACCATAGCAATCGTTTTATTGATCATTCGTTAATGTTCTATGATGAAGATGATAGATTAATTGCGTTATTACCAATGAATGAGAATGAAAATAAATTAATATCACATGGTGGATTAACATACGGAGGTTTTATTACTAATGAAAGAATGAAACAGCACATAATGAATGAATGTTTTGATGAGTTATTAAAATACGGGAAAGAGAATGGCTATAAAGAAATTAAATATAAAACTATCCCCTATATATTTTTTGATCAACCAGCAGAGGAAGATAGATTTTCATTATATGAGCACAAAGCAAAACTAGAGATAGTAGATGCTTCTACATATGTAAATTTAAAAAATCCATTAAAAATGCCAAAAGGTAGAAAAGCACAAATAGTGCGAGCTAAAAGAGAGGGAGTAAAAATTGAAATATGTACGGATATGGAGTCATATATTAATTTTATTAATTTAGAAAATAAAGTATTGGCAGAGCGTCATGAAACTAAAGCGGTACATACGGCAGAAGAATTAAAAATGCTTCATGATAGATTTCCTGAAAATATAGGTCTGTTTGTTGCTATAAAAGATGAAAAAATGATTGCAGGTGCAGTTATTTTTGAATACAAAAATGTTATTCATACACAGTATATGGCGGCAAATGAAGAAGCAAGAAAAATAGGCGGGCTGGACTTAGTAATTGCAACAATAATAGAAAAATATAAACAGGAAAAAATGTGGCTCGATTTTGGAATATCTACGGAACATGGAAGAATTTATTTGAATGAAGGTCTTATTTCACAAAAAGAGGGATTTGGTGGTCGAACAGGTGTTTATGAAACGTGGAAAATAGATTTGTAAAAGTCAAATAGGAGAAGAAAATGAATAGCGATATATTGGTCACAATAATATTATTATCGTATAATGCAGAGCGATATATAATTGAAGCGTTACAAAGTATAAAAATGCAGAATCATCCCAAGATAGAATTAATAATAATAGACGATTGCTCACAGGATAATACTGTCAACTTGGAGAATGAATGGTTAAAGGATAATGGAAATATCTTTACAAATACAAAATTGATTGCACAAAGTAAAAACTATGGAACTGTGGCAAATTCAAATTTGGGACTTAAATATTCAAATGGCAATTACATAAATTTCCTTGCGGCGGATGATATATTAACTGTAAATAGTGTGGAGGATTGCCTGAACGCTTGTATAAAGAATCAATGGGAGATCGCAGTTGGAGAAGCAGAATGGGTACAGGATGATGGAAAAAGTCCTGCCATACACAAAGAGGATATAGAGAAAAAAAATAAATTCTATGCAGAAAGTGCACAGAAACAATATAAGCACTTATTAAAAGATAATGATATAATATGCTCACCAGCCGCATTTTATAAAATGAGTTTTCTAAAAAAATATCAAGGATTTGATGAAGCATATACATTGATTGAGGATTATCCCTTTTGGTTGAAGATAACGGCAAATGGAGATCATATTAATCATTTTGATCATGTAGTGGTGAAATATCGGCAAAGTATAACTTCAGCAACAAATCCGGAGAAAGCAGTTCAGATTTATAATGCCCGCATAACAAAAGATTCTAAGAAGATTTTTTACAGACAAAGAATGTGGGGACTTCTGAAAAATGGGCAGATTAAAATTGTAGTAAGAAATATTCGAAGATATTTCATACGTGATCTTGTGATTATGTTAGGAAATTCCAGTAAAAATAAATTATGTTATGCATTAACGCGTTTCGAGTAACCAGAAAAGAATTAGAGGAAGAAGAATGGGAGAAATAACACTTGTAACAGACTTTTTTGACATAGGAAGAGGGCAGGATAAGAATAAGGATTTACGAAGAACAGCACAGCGGTATTTTGATGAATTTAAAAGATGGGCAAGAATCCAAAATACGTTGGTAGTATATACGGATTCTGACAGCGCGGAAATCATCAAAGGAATAAGGGCAGAATACGGATTGGGAGAGAAAACTATTATTATACAGATTGATAATTTGTTTGAACTTGTGCCAGGTCTTTTGCCAAAGCTGGAAAAAATATCTCACAATAAAGATTTCCTGAACTTCAGATATCTTCCGGAAGCATCTTCCAATAATCCAAAATATGATTATCTGTGGATGATGAAGTACTATTTCATGAATGATGCTTATGAAAGAGGATTATTATCTGAAAATGTTGTATGGATGGACTTTGGATTTGACCATGGTGGAATTACTTACAGTGATGCGGAGGACTATAATTTTCTGTGGGAATATGATTTTAAGAATAAGATACACATTTCCTGTTTACATGATCCTGATTCAGTAATAGGTCTGCAAAGTCTGCAGTTTCAGGATGACTGTGTGATGGGATGTATGTATGGGTTATCAAGAGAACTGGTGCCGACATTCTGGCATTTGGTAGAAGATGCGATGAATGCACTTCTTATGTTGGATTGTATGGATGATGACCAGCAGCTTGTTCTTATGGCATATAAGGCAAGACCGGAAATATTTGAGGTTCATGTTACAGATTGGCAGATGATCATGAAAGAGATGGGGGCAACACACATGAAAGTCAGAGAAAAGCTCCCAATGCAGGCACAGGCAGAGAATCCATATAAAAAAATGTTGAGAATCGCAGTTCGCAAGATTGTACCGAATAAGAATGATCCGAAACATGCTTTTGCGAAGCGATGTTATAATGCGGCAATCAGAGTGTATGGAAAATAACGGAAAGTGAATGAATAAGATGAAATTATCTTTGGTGGTACCATGCTATAATGAAGAGGATAATATCCGGGATTTCTATCATGCAGCAAAGCATGTTTTTGATGCGGAAGAATATGAATATGAAATGATTTTCATCAACGATGGAAGTAAGGATAAGACACAGGAAGCGTTAGAGAGCGTATTTAATCTTCACGAAGCATGTGTTGTCGTGGAAACTTTCTCCAGAAATTTTGGAAAAGAAGCCGCAATTTATGCCGGATTTCAAAAAGCAACAGGAGATTTTATAACGGTGATTGATGCAGATCTGCAACAAAGACCGGAAACAGTTGCCAGAATGGTGAAGATTCTTCAGGATAATGAAGAATTTGACTGTGTTGCAGCATATCAGGAGAAGCGTCAGGAAGGAAAGCTTGTCAGTAAGTTGAAAGATATGTTTTACAAAATCATTAACAGGACAAGCGAGATAGAATTCTTTCCCGGCGCATCCGATTTCAGGACATTTCGAAGACCGGTTGTAGATGCTGTTTTGAGTTTGCCGGAGTATCACAGGTTTTCTAAGGGGATTTTTTCCTGGGTTGGATTCAATACCTGCTATATTCCATATACTGCGGAAAAGCGTAATGCAGGAGAAACCAAATGGTCCATCAATAAATTATTCAGATATGCAGTAGAAGGTTTTATCTCATATACGACATTTCCATTGAAAATCGCGACAGGACTGGGATTATTTACTTCATTATGTGCAATCATCTATTTATTTGTTGTTGTGATACAAAAATTATGCATCGGGAATCCGGTTCCGGGATACCCGACAATTGTTGTTCTGATATTATTGCTTGGAGGAATACAACTTACGATCCTTGGAATTATCGGAGAATATCTTGCAAGAATGTATATACAGGAGAAGCACAGACCAATCTATATCGAGAAGAAATTGTTGGATTATAAAAAGAACCAGAGTGAAGCAGAAGAAAAAGACAGGTAAGAAAAAGGAGTATACTTTGGGCAAGAGAGTATTGATTATCGGTGGAGCTGGATTTATTGGAACAAATTTATCGAAACATTTGATAAAGAGTAATATGGAAGTTTTCTGTTTTGATATGTCAGTACCTGCGAAAAAGGTAGAAGGTGTTCGCTATATATGTGGAGATTTTTTTGATGACTATTCCCTGATGGAGGCATTGGAGGGGATTGATTATGTCGTACATGCACTTAGTACAGTGAATCCGGGAAATTCTAATGAAAAGTATCTGCAGGGATATGAGAGAGATTTCATCCAGACTACAAAGCTTTGTAAAATGATCATTGATAAGAAAATTCGTATGATATTTTTATCTTCAGGTGGAACTGTTTATGGAAATCAGGAAATACAGCCAATCAGCGAGGATGCACTTCCACGACCAATCAATCATTATGGAAATGTGAAATTGTGTATCGAAAATACCATTCGGACATTTAATTATCAGGCACATACAAAGATTCTGATTGCGAGAATATCAAATCCTTATGGTCCGGGACAGGATTTCAATAAGGGAGTAGGTTTTATTGATGCTGCTTTGAAGAAAACGATTAAGGGAGAAAAAATTGAAATCTGGGGAGATGGAAATAATATCAGAGATTATATTTATATCGATGATGTGTGTAGAATGTTAATGGTTCTGTTTACTTATAATGGGGAATTTGATACATTCAATCTCAGCTCCAATGTTGGAACGTCACAGAGAGACATTATAGAAATGTTACAGGAAATGGGGTTAAAACCACAAGTGGAGTATCTTTCAGCCAGAAGTGTCGATGCAAAAAAGATTATACTGAATAATGGACGGATCATGAGCGTTCATAAGAATGCATTAATACCAATCAGAGATGGTCTCAGAGAGTATTATGACTGGTTGTTACAGAAAAAAATCTAAACAAATACACCGAAACAATCCGAGTTAATGAACAGATTGTTTCGGTGTATTTGTTTACTGCATTTATTTATCAGAAGCATCTGGATAAGTGACATAAATCTTATTCAATCCATAGTATTTTGCTACATATGCATTTGGAAATGGTTCGCTGGAATCCTGTGGATTAAGATCTAATAATCCATATTTACAGCTATACTTTGTTGTAGAAGTGATGATGGGAACCCCAATCGTCAGTTCGCCAGAAACAATGGAATTCTCGATGCGTTCATTTCTGGCAGTCTGTTCTCTGTGCACACGGTAAATATCGTAGGAACCATCCCAGTAAGCCATTACACTGCTGATGAGAAGATATACGCATACACACAATGTGAGACATTCCAGATGACTGTTGCGCCGGAGAATCTGAAGCAGCTGAACAATACCGATAAGAAGGAAAACAACACTGTTTGCAATACTTCTTTCAGGTAAATAGCTTGCAATGATCAGCATTGCCGCTGCAACGAAGCTGATAAAAAGGTAGGCAATCGCAATCAGAATCTCATTTTTACCCATTTTGTGATAAACAGCAATGCAGAGTAAAATGAAAAACAGGATCAAAGGATATTTGCACATATTATAATAAGTGGTGAAAAGATCAATTCCATTTTTTGCAAGAACGGATAAGGTAAGGTTATCGGAAAACTTCGCACTGCCGGAGGGGCTGAGTAATAAAACCAGATAGCCCGCTGCTCCACAGGTGATTGGGAACACATATGACAGATATTTCCGGATAGTCTTATGTTGATACATCGTGACGCACATAAGAAGAAATCCTGTGAATATAACTGAAAAGGATACATTCTCAGAATAATTACCAAAAAGAAATGTGAACAGGCAGAATAAAATCAGCTTCCACTTCTTATCCAATAGGGACTTTCCACGCAGTAACGAGATATAAATATTCAGAAACAACAGAGCAAACAGATAACTCCACATATAATTAATGCAGCCGGTCAGCCAGAGAAACACCTGACCGTATGCAGGCATATATAACCAAAACAGGGTAGGCACTGCAAAAAACAGAAGGACACTGAATGATTTCTTACTTGCAGTAATACGTAAAACAAAAGCGATAAAGAAAACAAAAAGAAAGGCATTCAGCACATCAAAAATGATTTTTGGTGCCGTAAGAAACAGCATTACAAAAAAGTGTGATACAATACGTCCATTGCCATATTGCATATAATGGACGGCAAGGGATGGAAAGATTTGGAATACAGAAGTGATCCGTTCGCCATTGCCGAGGTTATACATATAAGAGTAATCATCGGCTGCATATGGTGTCCAGTAATTGAACAGAAATGCAGTCAGGAATAAAAGCAAAAAGGAAATAAGCTGCATCTTAGTCAGACATTTAAAATATTTTTTCATAGTATGATCCTCGTTTATTAATTATAATTTAAGATTAGATGGGAGCTGTTGAAGCCCGACAGAAATTATTGTAGCATATAGGTAAATATCTGGCAAATATCATATTGGCTGGAAGAGAAAACTATTACAAATATACAAAAAAGGCAACTAGCGTTGTAATCGATTTATATTTGTGGTAAAATTGATAAGGTTATTTGTCGATAAAAGAACTTATCATAAAGGGGATTGTTATGTATCGTAAGAGAAATAAAGGATGGCTGAAACATCTGGATTTTGCTGTCCTTGATTTAATGTGTATGCAGATTTGTCTGGCACTGGCATATTTTGGAAGACATAGAGAGCTTAGCAGATTATATAGTGATTCCGTTTATCAGAATGTTGTGCTTTTATTGGCAGTATTTGAATTTGTATATCTTTTTTTTATAGATGGATATCGGGATATCCTAAAACGCGGTTATTATATTGAGCTGGTATCTGCGGTAAAAGAAGTATGTCTTCTGGAAATGCTGCTTGCATTCTATCTGTTTGCAGTGAAGTCTGGAGATGATTTCTCTCGAACAGTATTGTTTTTGTTGGGAATCTATGAATTGATAGGTGGATATCTGGTGCGGATCTTATGGAAGAAGCATGTGATGCGCCGGCAGTCGAAAGAAGGAGAAAATTCTTTATTATTAGTTACCACGTCAGAGTATCTTGAGCAGGTGTTGGAAAATGTGCGCAGCAATAATTTTCAAACCTATTTTCCAGCAGGAATTGTACTGATAGGCAGAGAAAAAGGAGTATCAGACACTTATGAGGGAATCCCTCTTATTCCAGAGTCAGAGATGACAGAATGGGTATGCAGAAACTGGGTAGATGAGGCGTTGATCGTATTACCGCAGGAGCAGCATTTCGGCAAAGAATATATGGAAGCATTCTCGGAGATGGGAATTGTGACACATTATTCTATCATGCAGGATTTCGCTGATGCGGACAATCATCAGATCGCAGAGAAAGTATGTGGATATCTGGTACTGACATCAGGGATGCAGCTGGTCAGTAACCGGCAGTATCTGACCAAGCGTGTGATGGATATCGCAGGAGGCATCGCAGGATCACTCATCACAGTAATTCTTACAATTATTTTGGGACCACTGATTTATATCAAGTCGCCGGGACCAATTTTCTTCACACAGAAACGTGTGGGTAAGAACGGTAAGTTGTTCAAGATGTACAAGTTCCGTACGATGTATCTGGATGCGGAAGAACGGAAGAAAGCACTGTTGGAACAGAACCGAGTGGCAGATGGTATGATGTTTAAGATGGAAGATGATCCGCGAATCATCGGAAGTCATTTTGATGCAGATGGAAAGTATGTTCCGGGAATCGGTAATCTGATCCGAAAACTCAGTCTGGATGAATTCCCACAGTTCTTCAATGTGCTGTTAGGAGATATGTCATTGGTAGGAACAAGACCACCGACAGTAGATGAATATGAGAAGTATAAGTTACATCACAAGGCGAGATTGTCTGCAAAACCTGGAATTACAGGAATGTGGCAGGTGTCTGGGCGGAGTGATATCACGGATTTTGAGGATGTGGTGAAGTTGGATACAGCTTATATTAAGGACTGGAGTATAGGGAAAGATTTGCGGATTCTTGCTAAGACAGTGCAGGTTGTGTTGACGGGAAAAGGAAGTATGTAAAAAGAGGAAAAATAATGATACGTATCTTACAGGTTGTTAACATAATGGATCGAGCTGGACTTGAAACAATGTTAATGAATTATTATCGTAATATAGATAGAACAAAAGTACAATTTGACTTTTTGACACATCGTATCGAAAAAGGTGCATATGAGGATGAAATCATTAGTATGGGTGGAAAAGTGTATCATGCACCAAGATTATATCCTCAGAATTATAAAAAATATTTTGGATTTATGAAAGCATTTTTCATGGAACATCCAGAGTATAAAATAATACATTCACATATTGATGCAATGTCATATTTTCCATTACAAGCTGCAAAAAATAGTGGCGTACCAGTTCGCATAGCTCATAGTCATAGTTCAAAATTCGATAGAGATATAAAACTTCCAATTAAATTTATTGCACAAAAAAACATAACAAAAGTGGCAACAATTAATTGTGCGTGTGGAGAAGTTGCTGGAAGATTTATGTTCCATGAACGACCTTTTAAAATCGTTAGAAATGCAGTTGATATTGAAAAATTCAAGTACGACTCTATTATTGGAGAAAGAAAAAGAAAAGAGTTGGGAATTGAAAATAAATTTATTATTGGACATGTAGGTAGATATTGTTATATTAAAAATCAAATGTTTCTAATAGATGTCTTTAACTGTGTTATTAAATTCAAACCCAATGCTCATTTATTGTTGGTGGGGAAAGGTGAGAATCAGAAAAAAATTGAGGAAAAGATTGAAAAACTTGGCTTAAAGAATAAAGTAACTTTACTTATTGATAGATCAGATGTGGCTGAATTATATCAGGCAATGGATATTTTTGTGATGCCGTCTTTGTTTGAGGGATTACCGGTTGTCGGAATAGAAGCGCAGGCAAGTGGAATGCCATGCTTAGTTTCTAATAGGATATCGAAGGAATTACTAATTACAAGTAATATTAAAATGATTAATCTTGATAAAAATAAAGAAGAATGGGCAAAAGAGATAATGAATACGTCAATTACTAGAAATGGTAATGCGAGGCAGGAACTTATAGATGCAGGGTATGATATTGTTTCAGAAGCAGAAAAACTTCAAAGATGGTATTTAAATTTATATGATACGGTGAGTAAGGAAAATTAATATGAAGATTGCAATGATTGGACACAAAAGAATACCTGGAAGAGAAGGTGGAATAGAAGTTGTTGTTGAAGAATTGACAACAAGGATGGTAGAAAAAGGAAATGAAGTGGTCGCATATAATCGACATAAAAAAGGTTTTAAATGTCCCAAAGAGTATAAAGGTGTGCAAATTATAGATATTCCTACAATTGAAAGAAAAAATACGGATGCAGTAGTATATTCTTTTATAGCGACAATTAGAGCCTTATTTGGAAAATATGATGTTATTCATTATCATGCAATAGGACCAAGCTTTTTTTTGATTATTCCTCATATACTAGGGAAAAAAACAGTGGTTACTGTTCATGGATTGAATTATAAAACACCAAAGTGGAAGGGATTTGGAGCGAAATTTATTCAATTAGGCGAGCAAATAGCTGCAAAATATGCAGACGAAATAATCGTTCTTTCAAAAGAACAAAAGGAGTATTTTCAAAAAAAATATAATCGCGAGACAAACTATATTCCAAATGGAGTGGCAGAACAACCAAGAGAAAAAGCGGTAGAAATTACTAAAAAATATGGATTGAACAAAAAAGAATATATTCTCTATTTGTCCAGAGTGGTGCCTGGAAAGGGTTTAGAATACTTGATGGATGCTTATAAGCAAATTGACTGTGAGTTACCTCTGGTTATTGCAGGGGGCACTGAGTATGTAACAGAATATCGAGAGATGATTGAGAAAAAAGCCAAAGAGGATGATAGAGTAAAATTAATTGGATTTGTTGAGGGAAAAGTATTGAGAGAACTCTATTCAAATGCGAGATTATTTGTATTTCCAAGTGAGGCGGAAGGAATGCCCATGAGTCTTTTGGAAGCGATGAGCTATAATTGTTCGTGTTTGGTGAGCGATATTCCTGAAAATAAAGAAGTAGGGAAGACATATGTGCAGTATTTTGAGAGTAAGAATACAGAAAGCTTAAAGCAAAAATTAATAGAGAGCTTAAAAAATGATGAATTTGGAAAAAATGATTTGAAAAAATATATAAGGGAAAATTATTCATGGGATTTTGTAGTAGATCAAACATTGCAATTATATTCTAAAATTATAAGATAAGAGGTAATTATGGAATTAGTTACGGTAATCACACCGACATATAATAGAAAATCAGAATTAAAAAATTTATATTATTCTTTATGCAAACAAACAAATTATGATTTTAGGTGGCTTATAGTAGATGATGGAAGCAGGGATGAAACAGATCAGTATATAGAAAAAATAAAAAGAGAACCAAAATTCAAAATAGAATATATAAAAAAAGCAAATGGTGGAAAACATACAGCTTTAAATACAGGGGTAAAACAGATAAAAACAGAACTTACAATGATCGTGGACAGTGATGATTGCTTATTACCCGATGCTATAGAAATTATCAGTGGAATTTATAGTAAATATAAAGATAATATGAAAATTGGTTCCTTTACATTTCTAAAAATTAAATCTGATGGGAAAGCTGTTGTTTCATTAGAAGAAAATGAATTAGTTGCAAATTATATCAAGTATCGGATAAAAGAAAATAGACCAGGAGATATGGCAGAAGTGTTTCGGACAAATGTTCTAAAAGAAAATCAATTTCCAGAATTCCCAAATGAGAGATTCTTGAGTGAGGATGTTTGTTGGATTGAAATAGGGAAAAAGTATGATTCTGTATATATAAATAAAGCAATATATGAGTGTGAGTATTTACAGGAAGGATTGACGAGCAATGATAAACCCATGAAATTCCAATCGCCTTGCGGTTCAATGGCACGAGGAAAGGAATTAATGTCAAGAGAATGTGGGTTAAAGGCTAATATAAAAGGGGCTATTATCTATAATTGTTATAGAAAATGTTTGGTGACTGAAGTACCGAAGTGTTTGGAATTATCAATCCTAAATAGGATACTGGTAATTGTTACAATACCTTTAGGAAATTTATTTTATAAGAAATGGAAGAATGAAAAAAATAAAAGTATATTGGATAAAAAAATGTAAAGTGGTAAATAATTATGAAAAAAATAAAAATACTATTTGTTTGTGCGTCTATGAAAGTTGGAGGAGCAGAGAAGAGTCTGGTTAATTTGTTGAATTTAATTGATTATTCAAAATATGATGTAGATTTATTATTATTACAAAAACAAGGAGCTTTTTTAAAACAGATTCCAGAACAGGTGAAAATACTTGAACTAAAGTCAAGAGCAAGGGCGTTATATAATTCTGAAAATAGAAAAATTCATGAATATTTAATGAGCGTGATAAAATATGTTGTAACATTTGTTGAACTTATTAGGTGGAAAGAATATGATGTGTTGAGAGCGCATCGGTGGAAAGATATTTATTCGAAATTATGTGAAAATGTTGAAGGAATGTATGATGTAGTTGTTGCTTTTCAAAGTGGTGAACCAACATACTACGCGTTTGATAAAGTGAAGAGTAAAAGGTATGTTACTTTTTTTCATACAGATATTTCAAATATTAAGTTGGCGAATGAAATAGAAAGAAATTATTTAAAAAAAGCAGATTTGATAGCAACGATTTCAACAAAATGTGTAGAAAGCATTAGGACGGAATTTCCAGAACTAAAGGGGAAAGTGGTGTGCCTTGAAAATTTATCTTCTAAAAAATTAATAACCCGCTTGGCGGGAGAAAATCAACCAGAAGAATTTATGGGATTTAAAGATTGCATAAAGATAGTATCTGTTGGAAGATTAGTTAAACTTAAAGGATATGATATGGTTGTAGATGCAGCAAAAATTTTAAGGGAGTGTAGAATAAATTTTCAATGGTTCATCATTGGTGAAGGTGAGGAAAGGAAAGCACTTGAAAAACAAATACGCGAAAAAGCTGTTGAAAAATATGTTCATTTAATAGGAATGCGTGAAAATCCATATCCATATATAAAATATGCAGATATTATAGTGCAAAGTTCTAGGTATGAAGGAAAAAGTGTTGTTTTAGATGAGGCAAAAATTTTAGAAAAGCCGATTATAGTAACAAATTACAATTCTGTTGAGGACCAGGTATTAGATGGTATCAATGGTTTGATATGTAATATGGATGCTGAGGGTATTGCAGAACGAATTAAAGATTATATACAGAATCCTGAAGTGATTAGAGGTGATACGAGAAATTATGATGGGGATATAGATGCATATATGGATGTTTTACTTGGGATAAAAAATGAAAAATGTGGGAATATCAAAAATGAAAAAAATAATTGAAAAAATAAAGGCAAAAATAAGAGGAACCATAGATCTTGAACGATTGATAAAAGATGGATTGAGTGTGGGCGATAATTTTCACGCTCAAGAAGGTGTTATTATCGATCCGGGGCATTGTTGGTGAAATAATGTTACATTAGCTCCAAGAGTACATATATTGGCACATGATGCAAGTACAAAAAATATTTTGGGATATACAAAAATTTCAAACGTCAAAATAGGAAATAATGTTTTTGTCGGAGCTGGAACCATAATTCTTCCAGGAGTTACTATAGAAGATAATGTTATTATAGGCGCAGGAAGTGTTGTGACTAAAGATTGTAAAGAAGGGGTATATGCAGGTAATCCATGTACACTTGTTTGTTCTTATCAGGAATATGTGAATAAGCAAAGCAAACGACTAGATATGCTACCAAGATATAATGAAGATTTTATTATAGGTAATATTACAGAAGAAAAGAAAAAGATGATGAAACAGGAAATTTTTGCTAACAAAGGTGGATTTATAGTTTGATGGGAAAGAAATATGAAAATTAGTTTGAGTAAGATAAAAATATTTATTTTTTCAATTTTATTTTTTATTCCAGAGGGTATGTCAACGATAGGTGAAACGAATTTTATTACGAATGCATTATTCTTAAATAATAAAATTATTCACTATATAATAAAATTGTTATATTGGACAAGAAATATTGTGGGTATTTCAGCAATTGTGATATACATACTATATAGATTATATAATGTATCCTATCATAGATCTAAACTGAAAAAAGTAGAAGCTTCGGATATTTTAATATTATTTGGCATTTGGGTAATATTTGTTTCTGATAGAAATAATGTAAATGTATATTCAGTTTTTATTTTACTTTCTAATTGTATTGGTTTCTATCTTATTTCTAGAAAAGAATTATTGAGGGATAGCGAGGAATATACAAATATACTTTTATTCGTATTAACTATATTGCTAACTATAAATTTGGGTTTGGCAATAAAATATCCAAACGGAATAACAACAGGGAAAGATTATTTGTCTACCCCATATTATTTTTTTGGAACAAAAAATCAGACTACGCCTATATTATTGCTTATGTCTATGCTTTCATTTTTGAAAGTGAAGTACACTAAAAATAAAGCGGAATGTCTTTGCGAAAATATGATAATTATTTTAAATACTTTTATAATGAAGTCGGGCACAGGATTGGTATGTATTTTATTAAATCTTATATTGAATATATTTTTCGGTAAAAAGAGGCTCGGATGGTATAATATAAATAACAAGAACATTTCTATATTAAAAAAGATAGTATGCTGTGTAATTATATTAATGATAGGAATAGTATTTTTTGATTTGCAAAAAAAATTTTCATGGTTAATTATTGATATATTAAAAAAAGATGTGACATTATCAGGGAGAACGTTTCTTTGGAAAAAGGGAATATATCAATTTTTTCAAAAACCATTTTGTGGATATGGATATGGACATAAAATTGATTTAGGATTATATGGACATAATTTAATTATAGAATTAATGGTTACGACAGGAATTTTAGGAGTAAGTATATATTTTTTATTTTTAGCAAAAGCATTTGCAGGTCCAGAAATTGCGAGGAGAGGAGTGATTTCAGTTCCATTAATATGTGCTGCTATTGCTTTGATTGTAGGAAATATAAGTGAGGCATTTATATATAATATCTCACAGATGGCAATTTTATGCTATATGGCTTATGCGTCTATAAGGATTAAGAAATTAGAGGAATAAAAATGAAAATAGGAATTTTAACATTGTCAGCATCCGATAACTGTGGTTCTTTATTACAGGCATATGCATTACAAGAGGTTATAAAAAACAGATATGATTGTAAAGTTGAAATATTGAATTTAGAAACAGATCAGTCTAAAGAAATCTATGAATTATTTCCTAAAAAGTTTTATAAACATCCGAAAAAAAGTTTGTTTACTTTAAAATTTTTAAAAAGTATAAAACGGCAGAAGCTTGGTTATGCACAGTTTAGAAGCAAGTATTTAAATTTGACAGAAATAAAATATAAAAATAGTGAAGAACTTTCGAAAATAGAAAAAAATTATGATATTTTAATTGCAGGAAGTGATCAAATATGGAATATATATATGGCAGACTATAGTGAAGCATTTTTTCTGCCTTGGAAAGGAACTGCTAAAAAGATATCTTATGCGGCAAGTTTAGGAGCCGTGAATAAAATAGATGATACCAATGCTGAAAATATAAAAAAATGGTTAAAAGATTTTAATATGGTATCTGTCAGAGAAGATAGTGGAGCAAATACATTAGAAAAATTGACAGATAAAAAAATCCAGGTTACATTAGATCCAACTTTATTATTGAGCACATCAGATTGGAATAGAATTACAGGCGTTAGAATGATAAATAAGCCATATATATTTTATTATTCATGGGCTTATCCAGATGAAAAAATGAATGAGTTGGTACATCGTTTTGCTAAGGAAAAGAATTTGGAAGTTTATGTAATTAATTCATCAAGATGGTATAAATATCGTCCGGAAAAATTTGAATTTACTCTTTATAATGAAAGTGGTCCGATTGTTTTCTTAAATTTAATGAAATATGCAGAATACGTTTTCGTACAGTCTTTTCATGGTACAGTATTTGCTAATATTTTTCAAAAAAGATTCTTTTTCTTAAATGAAAAGGAAAGTGGGGAAATTGATTTTAGAAGTAGAAATTTAATAGAACTTCTTCACGAAGAAAAACAAGTTGTTCATTCATGGGATGATGTCGTTAGAGCACTTACATCAAATATAGAATATTCAAATGATGAATTTTTGGATAAATTGGATAAGTCATATCAGTTTTTAGACAAAGCAATTTTGGAGAAAGAAAATGAATAAGCATGCATATATGATAATGGCACATCACCGACCTGATTTATTACAATTACTTATTAATTCTTTAGATGATGAAAGAAATGATATAATAGTACATATAGATAAAAAAAGCAATATGAAACCAGAGCAATTTGAGACTCAATATGCGAAAATATTTTTTATTAACCAGATGTCTGTTAATTGGGCAGGTTACACGCAAATTCAGTGTGAATATGAATTGATGAAACATGCGGCGGCAATCGGGCATCATGCATATTACCATTTCTTGACAGGTGCAAATTATCCATTATGGAATCAGAATTATATATATGATTTTTTTGAAAAAAATAAGGGGTATGAATTTATTGGTTTTGATAATGCAATAGACTATAGTATAAGAGTCAAATATTATATTCCATTTTCAGAACATGGTAAGCTAAGAGGTGTTTCGGGGCATTTAATAGAGGGTGTTAGAGAATTTGCTAAATTAGTGCAAAAGGTACTGCATGTAAATAGAATAAAAAATCAAAATTTAATAATAAAAAAGGGATGTGCATATTTTTCAATAACAGAAGGGATGCTGCTTGAAATTCTTAAACAGGAAAAAAAAGTAAAAGATATGTATGTGCACACGATATGCTGTGACGAAGTGTTTGTACAAACGATTGCTTATAATTCTGAGTTCAGGAACAAGATATATAATTTGGAAAATGAATACGATGGCTGTTTAAGAGAATTAGCGTGGCCTTCAAATATATCTGGTATACATCCTGGTTGGAATTTTTCTCAAAAGGATTTAGAATATTTGTTAAATAGTAAACGTTTATTTGCAATGAAATTTGAAGCGAGTGACAGTATTGATGTGATACAGGCAATAAAACAAAAAAGGGATATACAATGAAATTAGAAAGAACTAAAAATGCAATTAGAAATATGTTATGGGGAGTTCTAAATAGAATAGTTAATATAATTTTTCCGTTTGTACTTAGAACCGTTTTTATATATACTCTTGGTTCCATGTATCTGGGGCTGAATAGTTTGTTTACTTCAATATTAACGGTTTTAAATTTAGCCGAATTGGGATTTTCAAGTGCAATAGTATATAATATGTACAAACCGATTGCTGAAAATGATACGGAAAGTATATGCGCGCTTATGAATTACTATAAAAAAGTATATCGTGTGATTGGAAGTATTGTATTGATCGTAGGGGTGTCATTGATGCCATTTTTGAGATATTTAATTAATGGAGAATGCCCTAAAGATATTAATTTATCCATATTATATTTATTATTTCTTGGAAATACGGTTGTAAGCTATTTTATGTTTGCATATAAGACTTGTATTCTAACAGCACATCAAAGAGAAGATATTATTAGTAAAGTAAACATAGTATTAAAGTTAGGAATGTATTTTATACAGACTATTTCACTTATTGTATTTAAAAGTTATTATGGGTATATAATTTGTACAATATTGAACACGATATTTACTAACAGTATTACAGCATTTTATTCTAATAAGTATTATCCACAGTATCAGTGTAAGGGAGATATATCGTTACAAAGAAAATTAGGAATAAGAAAGAACATTCAAGGTTTAATGGTAGGAAAGATATGCATGGCGAGTAGAAATGCATTTGATAATATTTTTCTATCCATGTTTTTAGGTTTAAATATAGTAACCATTTATGGAAATTATTATTATATAATGAATGCAATAAGTGGTTTATTAATTATAGCTACAACATCTATTGGAGCAGGAATTGGCAATAGTATAGCAACAGAGTCAGTTGAAAAAAATTATAAAGATTATATGAAGTTTACGTTTATGTATGCATGGTTATCTGGTTGGTGTACGGTATGTTTATTTTGCTTATACCAACCGTTTATGTATATATGGGTGGGAGAAAAACTGCTCTTTCCGATGTTAGATGTTGTTTTGATATGTATCTATTTTTATTCATTAACAATGGGGGATGTAAGGAGTCAGTATTCTGCAGCAATAGGTTTGTTTTGGGAAAACAGAGTATATGTTTTGGTTGAAGCAATTGCTAATATAGTACTAAATTATTTTTTGGGTAAAAAGTTTGGAGTACATGGTATAATAATAGCCACGTGGCTCTCTATTTTTTTTATAAACTTTGGGTGGGGCTCTTCTATAATTTTTAAATACTATTTTGTTGAATATAATAAAATTGAATATTATGCAAAACAAATGCTATACTTTTTAAACACAATTATAGCTACTGTACTAACATACGTTATTACATATCACATTAATGGAAATATTTATGTAAAATTAATTGGCAGTGCGATTGTTTGTATGATAGTTCCTAATATATATTTTCTAATTGTTTATTATAGAACTAATATTGCAAAAGAAAGTTATGATTTTATAAAAACAAATATTCTTGTCAGATTAAAAAGAAATAAAGGAGTTTAGAATTTATGGTTTCAATTGTTCTTCCGGTTTATAATGGAGAAAAATATTTAAAAGAAGCTATTGATAGTATATTATCACAGACATATAGAAATATTGAATTGGTGGTTGTAAATGATTGTTCAACTGACAAATCTCTTTGTATAATTAAAGAATACATGGAAAAAGATGATAGGGTAAAACTGGTTAATAATGAAACAAATCAAAAGTTACCCAAATCACTTAATATTGGATTTGAACATTGCAGAGGGGATTACTATACATGGACATCGGATGATAATATTATGAAGCCAAATGCAATAAATAGAATGTTGGAGGTTATGAAAAAAGAGGATGCAGATTTGGTCTTTTCTAGGTGTGAAACAATTAATGCAGAAGGCAAGAAAATAGGAGAATCAGAATTATATAAGAATTTAGATGAAATATATTACAATAATATAGTACTTGCTAGTTTTTTATATAAAAAAGAAGTACATGAAAAATTACATGGATATGATACTACGAAATTTTTAGTTGAAGATTATGATTTTTGGTTAAGAGCATATCAAAAATTTAAATTTGTTTATATTCCAGAGATACTTTATAAAATAAGATTTCATGGAAAAAATCTCGGAGTGAAACATTTAGAAGAGGTTAAATTAAAGAAGATAGAGTTGCTTAAGGAAAACATAAGGTATGTTAATGACCAACAGATCCTAGATGGAATCTATAGAGAAATATCTAATTGCTATTTTGAAATATCAAATTCTTATTACTACAAATTAACAGATGTTAATAACAAAAATAGAATAAGAAAATATAGAATGAAAGATTTAATAAAGAAATTATTAAATAGGTAATATTAGAATGAAAAAAATCATGTTAGTTTTTGGTACACGACCAGAGGCTATTAAAATGTGCCCGTTAGTGAATGAACTAAAAAAGAGAGATGCAATAGAAACAATAGTTTGCGTTACCGGGCAACACAGACAAATGTTAGACCAAGTTTTAAAAACATTTAATGTCGTGCCGGATTATGATCTTTCTATTATGAAACAAGGACAGACACTGTTTGACATTACTATAGGAATTCTTGAAAAAATAAAAGAAGTGCTTGAAAAAGTTAGACCAGATATTGTGCTTGTTCATGGAGATACATCAACTACATTTGTTACGGCACTTGCATGTTTTTACTTACAAGTTCCAGTTGGACACGTAGAAGCAGGACTTCGTACATATGATATTTATTCTCCATATCCAGAAGAGTTTAATAGGCAGGCGGTTGGGATTGTATCACAGTATAATTTTGCACCCACGAGAATGGCTGCTGACAATCTCGTAAAAGAAGGAAAAGATACTGAAAAGATTTATATAACCGGAAATACTGTAATTGATGCAATGCAGCATACTGTTAGGGCAAATTATAATCATCCAGAACTTGAGTGGGTAGGTGACGATAAACTAATCTTTATTACGGCTCACAGAAGAGAAAATCTTGGACAGCCAATGCATAATATGTTTCGAGCTATTCGAAGGGTTCTGGATGAACATCAGGATTGCAAGGCTGTTTATCCAATTCATATGAATCCGATTGTGAGAAAAGCAGCGGAAGAAGAACTTAGTGGATGTGACAGAATACATCTAATTGAACCTATTGAAGTGGTTGATTGTCACAATTTCGAAGCGAGATGTCATTTGTGCTTGACTGATTCAGGTGGAATTCAAGAAGAAGTACCTTCCTATGGCCGACCTGTTCTTGTTATGAGAGATACAACTGAGAGACCGGAAGGTGTAAATGCAGGAACATTGAGATTGGTTGGAACAGATGAAGAAGTGATTTATAAAAATTTTAAAGAGCTTCTCGAAAATAAAGAGGCATATGATAAAATGGCACATGCTTGTAATCCATATGGTGATGGACATGCTTGTGAAAGAATAGCGGATATTCTTGAGGGAAAAGAATACAAACCTTGGGTGACAGGCAATTGAAATAGGAGATAAATAATTATGTCAAAATACTTCGGAACAGACGGCTTCCGTGGCGAGGCCAATAAAGTACTTAAAGCAGATGATGCATATAAAATAGGACGATACTTAGGATGGTACTATAGCAGAGAACATAGAGGTCGTATCGTCATTGGAAAAGACACTAGAAGAAGCAGTTATATGTTTGAATATGCATTAGTTGCTGGAATCACAGCATCCGGATCAGATGCATTTCTTTTACATGTAACCACAACACCAAGTGTTGCGTATGTTGTCCGCACAGAGGAATTTGATTGTGGAATCATGGTGTCAGCCAGTCATAATCCGTATTATGATAATGGCATCAAGATTATAGACGGAAATGGGCATAAGATAGCTTCAGATATCGAAGAAGCAATGGAAAATTATATAGATGGTATAGTGGAAGAACTTCCTTTTGCTACAGGCGATGCGGTAGGAACAGCGACAGACTATGCAATCGGAAGAAATCGTTATATTGGATATCTGATCTCATTGGCAACAAGATCTTATAAAAATATGCGGGTAGGTTTGGACTGTTCCAATGGCAGCACTTCATCCATAGCGAAGAGCGTCTTTGATGCACTTGGAGCCAAAACATATGTGATCGGCAATGAACCAAATGGCCTGAACATTAATAAGGACTGTGGTTCCACACATATCGAAAATCTTCAGAAATTTGTTTTGGAGAACAAACTGGATGTCGGTTTCGCATTTGATGGAGATGCAGACCGTTGCATTGCGGTGGACGAGACAGGAATGGAAGTCCACGGTGATTACATTTTATATGTATGTGGAAAGTATCTGAAGGAAAATGGTCGTTTGGAAGGCAACACAGTAGTTGCAACGATCATGTCCAATCTCGGATTGTTCAAAGCTTTGGAAAAGTCAGGCATTGATTATCTGAAAACAACGGTTGGCGACAAATATGTGAATGAAGCTATGGTAGAGCATGGTTATGTGCTTGGTGGCGAGCAGAGTGGTCATATTATTTTCAGCAAGCATGCAACGACTGGTGACGGAATGCTTACGGCGATCATGCTCATGGAGGTTATTCTTGAGAAAAAGCAAAGTTTACATACTCTTTGTGAAAATATGAAAATGTATCCACAGTATTTACAGAATGTAAGGGTTATTGATAAAAAGGCAATAATAGAAAACGAAGCAGTTCAGAGAAAAAAACATGAAATTGAAAAAATGTTAGGTGAAAATGGACGCATCATTTTAAGGGAAAGTGGCACGGAACCTGTAATTCGAGTTATGGCCGAGGCAACAACAGATGAGCTTTGTAGACAGCTTGTGGAGAAAATGGTTAGTGTAATAGAGGATAATATTTAGATGACGCAATGTATTCGATTATTTTATGTTTCGGTGTGGACGTATTATCTAAATTAGGGAGGAATATGAATAATAGAATAAAGAGTTTGGACAATACAAAATGGATTTTAACTTTGTTAATATGTCTATATCATATTCAATTTATGGGTGATGAAAAATATTCAACTTTATTTTATTGGGCAAAGGACTTAGGAAATTGTGTTGTACAAGTGTTTTCACTTATATCGGGTTTCTTATTTTTTAGAAATATACGTAATTTGGCTGATGTGCGTGATAGAGCTATGTGTTACCGTTAGTAAAAAATTATGCAAATGGATTCATGCTATTAGTTATTTATATTTCTCTCGTTGTCATTATGAGTGTTTTACTTCTGGTAATAAATAATGCGGTCAATAAAAATATAAATAAAATAAAATCATTTTGGATAAAGGGAATAATGTAAGCACCGAAAGGAATGGTTTAAGCAATGGAAGCTGTAAATACTAAAAATAGAATAAATTATATCAGTGGAATGAAGGCATTTATGTTACTGATAATATTTTTAATACATGCTGGAGTACGTGGAAATCAAATAAGTCAAAGAGCCTGTGATTTTCTTTTTGTTATCTCAGGATATTTAATAGCATATAAACATTTATATGCATCTGAGGATATAAGAGTATTTTCATATATAAAAAATAAAATAGTGAAGTTTTATCCATTATATTTTATTTGTTGTATTGTGTGCGCTGTTTGTTTTGAGGAATTTAATGCGTTTTATATAAATTTAAAATCTGGTTTTATTTCGCTGGGACTTAATTTAGCATTACTACAATCGTGGACCCAAAATCCATATACATTTAACTCCGTTTCATGGTTTCTTAGCTCTTTATTGGGGGTATATTTTGTGGCTCCATTTGCTCTTAAACTTTTTAAAAAAGTAAAATCAAAATACGGATATGTGCTATTGCTTGCTATTGTTTGGCTAGTTAGATTTTTATTAGAATATTTCAATGGTAAATTATATTATATTAATTCAAATCATTTTCCAGTATTTTCTATACTTACTTCCATTGGAGGAATGCTATTATTTCCTTTATCCAAAGATATAAAGAGCAATTTTATAATAAATTCTATTTTAGAGATAAGTTTATTAGCCATCGTAGCGTGGTTAGCTTATGTTCATGTTGATGATGTGTGCATTAGTATTCAAATACTATTTGTATGGGCTGCTTTTTATATCTTTATATTGAATAATGATGTTTTTAGTAGATTTATGGAATTGGACATATGGAATATCTTTTCTCAAATACAAATGGAATTTTATTTATTACATCAAATGGTACTCAGACTTATTTCGAGAACAGTGTTAGGGAATGTACTTATTATAAAAATATTAGTTTCATTTGCTATCACATATTTTATGGCAGTTATATACAATATATTTTTAAAAAAAAGATTAGAGCATATAATGTGTATAATATTAAGGAATTAAATAATTGCAGGGGATGTAGAATGTTTCTTGTGAGAAAATCGCTTAGACATAAACTCTCCATAGGTGCGTTTACTATTAATTTTAGATTTCACTTGAAAAAATTGGGGGGTATGTTATAGTACAATAGTATGTTATGTAAAAATATAGTCACATTATTTATTGTTTTGATTTGAAAGGCAGTAAGAATAATTATGAAAGAATTGGAATATCCATTTGACCCAGAATACATTATCAAGAAAAAGAAATCATTAAAGAAACAATTTTTGGCAGATGAGAATACTAAATATATTGATAAAAAAATTGCGGTATTAGGTGGTGAAACTACAGAGAATATAAAACTTGTACTAGAACTTTTTCTCCTTAATTATGGCATTAGACCAGAATTTTATGAGTCTGAATATAATCAATACTATGAGGATGGTATGTTCCCAAACTCGGAGTTGGAAGAGTTTAAGCCTGACATTATTTATGTATGCACTTGCGTGAGAAACATTATAGAATGGCCAATTATGGCGGATTCTAAAGAAGATGTGAACACTAAAAGACAAGCGTTAATAGCTAAATTTACGGGATTGTGGGACACAATGGCTCAAAAATACCATTGTCCCATTATTCAAAATAATTTTGAGTATCCGTTCTTTCGATTAATGGGGAATAAGGATGCTAGTGATTATCATGGCAGAGTAAATTACGTTACAAGCTTAAATATGGCATTTTATGATTATGCTCAGACACATGATAATTTTTTCATATGTGATGTGAATTATATTTCAGCTTCGTATGGTTTGGATAAATGGGCTGATCCATATTACTGGCACATGTATAAGTATGCGGTTGCTGTTCCGGCTATTCCATATCTTTCTTTTAATATTGCCAATATTATTAAGTCAATTTATGGAAAAAATAAGAAGGCTTTTAATTTGGACTTGGATAATACATTATGGGGTGGCATCGTTGGAGACGATGGGGCGGATAATATTGAAATTGGTCAGGAAACATCTTTGGCACAAACTTATAGTGAATTTCAGGAGTATATAAAGCTTCATAAGCAGATTGGTGTTCTTCTAACAGTAAATTCAAAGAATGATGAGGCGAATGCTGTAAGTGGTTTTGAAAGACCGGATTCAGTTCTTAAAAAAAATGATTTCATTAGCTTTAAGGCAAATTGGAATCCAAAAAGTATGAATATAACAGAGACAGCTCAGGAGCTTACACTTCTTCCGGAGAGCTTTGTTTTTGTGGATGATAATCCAGCAGAGCGTGCAATCATTGAAGAACAGGTAAAGGGAGTAGCAATTCCTGATATTAAAGGAGTAGAGCATTATATTCAAACTATAGATAAGGCTGGATTCTTTGAGGTCACAACATTTTCTTCAGATGATTTGAAAAGAAATGAAATGTATCAAGAGAATGCAAAGCGAAGTCAGCTTCAGGCATCATTTACAAGTTATGAGGATTACCTAAAATCTCTTGAAATGAAGGGTGAGATTCAAAGCTTTATTCCAATGTATATGTCTCGAATTGCACAGCTGACTAATAAGAGTAATCAGTTTAATTTAACTACAAAACGTTATAGCCAGAACGAGATTGAAGAGGTGGCAGTGGATCCAAATCGCATTACTTTGTATGGCAAGTTACTTGACAAATTTGGTGATAATGGAGTTGTCAGCATTGTAATTGGAAGAATAGACGGCGAAAATCATGATGAACTTCATATGGAGTTATGGCTTATGAGCTGCCGTGTCTTGAAACGAGATATGGAATTTGCAATGATGGATGAACTGGTTGAAAAGGCAAAGAACTCCGGTATCAAGAAACTGGTGGGATATTATTACCCTACGTCGAAAAATGCCATGGTTAAAGAGTTTTACGCAATTCAGGGATTTACGAAGATTTCTGAAGACGAAGAGGGAAATACTGTTTGGGAATTCATTATTGATAATAGTTATGAAAAGAAGCAGCATGTAATTGCTGTGAATGAACAGGAATAAATATGAATCAGGTAAAATTAATTAATGGAGTTGAATTGCCTCAAATTGGTCTTGGAACATGGCAGATAACAGACCGAAGTCAAATGGTTGAGGTTGTTAGTAATGCTTATGATGTGGGGTATCGATTATTTGATACAGCAGCTGCATATAGTAATGAAATAGCATTATCAAAGGCTATAACAGAAAAAGGAATTGCCAGGGAAGCATATATTTTATCAGATAAAGTTTGGAATACTAGTCGAGGATATAGGGCAGTTCAGGAAGCTTGCCATAAGTCTTTGAAAAAGTTTAAGACGGACTATTTTGATCTGTATCTGATTCATTGGCCTGCCAGCATGAAATTATATCCAAATTGGGAAGAAATAAACGAAGATACCTGGAGAGGTATGGAACAACTGTATAAAGATGGATTGGCTAAGGCTATTGGCGTATGTAATTTTAAAATTCATCATCTGGAATCATTAAAAAAAACCGCTGAAATCATGCCAATGGTTGACCAGGTAGAATTGCATCCGGGACTTAATCAAAATGAATTGTTGGAATATTGTAAGGTTAATGATATAGTCGTTGAAGCTAGTAGCCCATTAGGGAATGGTCAGATTTTAAATAATGAAAATCTTCAGATGATTGCTGAAAATAAAAAGAAAACGGTTGCTCAGGTTTGCCTACGATGGGGATTACAGAAGGGGAGTATATTAATTCCAAAGACTACAAATGTCGGTCGCATGCAGGAAAATTTTGATATATTTAATTTTTCATTAGATAAAAAAGAAATGGATGCTATTGATAAAATATCTTATTGTGGTGGTATTGGCATAGATTCTGATGAGGTGGAAGAATTTGGTTGATGAGAATAACAAACTAACGTTCGAGGGGGGGAGACAGAATGTTGAACTCCTAAGATTTATAGGAATGCTGTTGATAATGGGACATCACCTTTATCACATAGGATTTGTGGGTTCTTATATTTGTAGAAATTGTTGGGTTTGGGTAGATTTCTATTTCATACTTACTGGTATATTTACATATAAGCATTTCAGTAGTATACAGGATAGAGAAAATCCTGGGAGTGAAGCATTAATCTATACAATTCATAAATTTAAAAGATTCTTTGGATATACAGTGATTGCTGTTCTGCTTCAGTATATTATTGATAATGTAGATTATTTGTTTACAGGAGATATACACTCATTTATAAGATCATTTATCTATGCTCCGTATGAAATACTATATTTATCCTCATCTGGTATATGTTCAGCGCGTGTGGCTCCGATTTGGTATTTGTCCGCAATGCTAATAGTTTTTCCAATGATGGTTTATTTAATGCAGAAAGTACCTGAGTTTTGGAAAGTATTTGCATTTACTTTTCCAATTTTGTATTTTGGACATAAGGGAGTAAATACAGATCGTGCGTGGCCGAATGATATGGCAAGAGCTTTGGCTTGTATGGCATTAGGAACACTAGCATATCTTTGTGCTGAATTTTTGGCAAAGCAAAACGTTGAAAAGAAAATACGAAAAATTATTTTAAGTGGAATAGAAATTTGTAGTGCGTTGTTTGCAATTTATGTATCAGTTTTGAATAAGGATTATATCAATATTATGGAATTATTATTTTTCATAATATGTGTGCTTATGATTTCTGGTGTGACATATTCTTCTTGTATAAAGGGTGAAGTTTTTAAGTTTTTGGGAAAATTATCAATGCCAATGTTTATATTTCATTGGGGCATTGGTTCGTTAGCAAATATTCTTACCGATAATTTGAAACAGAGATTTTTATTTTATTATATTGGGACGTTGCTAATTGCAATGTTAGCATTAGGAATTACGAGGTTTTTAAAACAAAATGAATTCAGAACAGGAAAAAAAAGAACTGCTTGAGCTGAGAAAAAAGATATTTATAACGGGCTATAAAGGTGGAATGGCACATCTTGCATCTTGTTATTCTAGCTTGGAAATGATTTATGCCATGTATTTAAAGGGAATTCTTAAATATGATACTAGTAATCCAAAATGGCAGGATAGAGACCGGTTTATATTAAGTAAAGGTCATGCGGGTCTTGCCCTTTATGGCGTAATGGAAAAAGCAGGTCTGATATCAGAGGCGATTTATAAATCTTATTTGACAGAGGATTCTCTTATAGGTGGAGAGCCGTGTATGCGGGACAGTCAGTGGGTAGAAGCGACCACCGGTTCATTAGGGCATGGATTGTCGATGGGACTCGGTATTGCCATGGCATTGAAAATGGATAACAGCCCTGCAAAGGTTTATGTCATGCTTGGAGACGGAGAACTTGAAGAAGGAACTGTTTGGGAGGCGATTATGACTGCACCTGCCTTTGGAGTAGATAATCTGATTGCAATTTTAGATTGTAATAATATTCAAAAAATGGATTTTGTTGAAAAGACAATCGGAACTCCAAATTGGGCTGATAAATGGAAAAGCTTTGGATGGAATGTGTTGGAAACGAACGGTCATGATATGGAAGCTTTTAAGGATACAATTTTATCAGAAAATAACAGTGGAAGACCTAGACTGGTTATTGCTAATACTATAAAAGGTAAAGGTGTTTCTATTATGGAGAATAACCCTAATTGGCATTTTAAATTACCAGGTAGAAAAGAATTAAAGGTATTCAAGGAAGAACTTGGAATAACAGATGAGGAATTGGTGTAACAGATGAATAGTGCATATATTGGAAAACTAATGGAATTGGCGGAAAAAGATCCAGATATTATCCATCTTCTTGCTGATAGTGGAACGGGTTATGACGAGATGTTTAAAAGAAATTTTCCAAACCAGATGTATAACTTTGGAATTGGCGAGGAAAATATGGTTGCAGCTGCAGCGGGTATGGCTTCAGTTGGGAAAAAACCGTTTGTTTTTACAGCAGGTGCATTTCTGGCTTATAGATCAATGGAATTTATAAGGGATGATGTGTGTTTTCAGAATCTTAATGTAAAGATTATTGGCATGGGAAGCGGTTTGTCATGGAGTTCACTTGGTCCGACACATCATACTACGGAAGACATATCAGTTTTAAGAGCAATTCCTAATCTTATGATTTTATCTCCGGCAACACCAAGACAGGTGGCGGCTTGTGTACAGACAGCATATGAGTATGATGGTCCGGTCTATATCAAGATTGGTATGAATCATGAAAAAGAATATTTCAAGGATGGTTATGTTCATGATGTTAAGAAAAGTGATTGCTTAAGGGATGGTAAGAATATTGCAGTTTTTGTCACTGGTAGTATTTTGGATGAGGCTATGAAGGCCTGCGAGATGCTTGAACAGAACGGAATTTCAGTAAAGCTTATTAACGTTACAACGATTAAACCATTCAATGAAAATGAAGTTCTTGATATAGTAAAACAGATTCAAAAAATTGCTGTTATTGAAGAACATAACATATATGGTGGTCTGGCAAGTATAATTTCCGAGACAATTGCCTACAATGGCCTTAATGCAAGAGTGATACCGATTGGGTTAAATGATACTTTCGCAGGAGGATATGGAACACATGCAATGGTTAGAAAAGTTAATCAGCTTGATTCGATAAGTATATATCAGCGATTGAAGGAGGCTTGCAAAGAATGAATGAGTACACAATCGAAGAGATACAGGTTGGCATGTCAGCCTCTTTTAAAAAATTGATCACTAAAGAGATGGAAGATTCTTTTAGAGTGATAACTGGGGATGAAAATCCATTGCATAAAGAGGATGACTTTGCTTTGGAGATAAGTGGAGGGAATTTTAAAGGTCATGCTGCGTTTGGAATGTTGACGGCATCTTTTTATTCTACAGTTGCAGGAATGTATTTGCCAGGGAAATATAGCCTCATACATAGTTTTGATGAAATCTCTTTTATGAAACCGGTGTTTGTAGGAGATGAATTGACTGTAAATGCAGAGGTTATTGATAAAGACGAGGCACTTAAGATGATTCGCCTAAAGATAATTATCAAAAATCAAGATAACAAGAAGGTTTCCAGAGCCAAGATGAAAGTTTTGGTTATGAAATAAAATTCATTTTACAAGGAGGATATTTGAAATGACTAGAGAGGAAGTATATGAGAGATTAAATGGAGTATTTAGAGAGATTCTTGATGATGATTCTATAGAACTTCATGACGAAACAGTAGCAGATGATGTCGACGGATGGGATTCTTTTGAACACATTAATCTTATTGTTGGCGTGGAGGAAGAATTTGGGTTTAAGATTCCTATGGGAAAGGTCGTAACCATGAAGAATGTTGGCGAAATGGTAGATATCATTTTGGAGATGGGAAAGTAGTATGTCTATCACTTCATTCTATTACTTAGTGTTAATTACCTTAGGTGTTTTAATTTATTATGTGATTCCACAAAAGGCACAGTGGGTTATCCTGCTGTGTCTTAGTCTGGTTTTTTACTATTTTGCGGCAACACCATATACAATTGGATATTTAATTGCGTCAACTTTGATTGCATATATCTCGACCATTTGGGTTCAAAGAAGGAGAGAAAAAAATGGAAGAGAAGCGAAAGGTTTGCTGACCATTACAATTGTTGCACTCGTGATTAATATTGTGATTTGGTTTACTGTAAAGGGACGGGGATTATGGATTCCATTTGCATCTCGATTTATTACCTGGCATTATAGCTCAAAGCTAGATTCCTTAATAAATCTACAACTGATAGCATCTCTTGGTATGGGATACTATACCTTGCAGGTGCTTGGATACATTATTGATTGTTATTGGGAAAATGTTATTCCACAGAAAAATCCGTTTAAGCTCTTTCTTTTTGTGGCTTATTTTCCACAGCTCACAACCGGTCCAATTAGCAGATATAGTCAGCTTGAGACTTTATATGACAGGCATAAATTTGAATATCAAAATATTGCGTTTGGTGCCCAAAGAATTCTTTGGGGTTTCACTAAGAAAATAGTGTTGGCAGAGAGAATAGGTATAATTGTCTCTGGAATTAATGCTGCCCCAAGTACATATACAGGTTTTTATTCCTGGCTTGCCATACTTTTGTATCCTTTGCAGATGTATGCGGATTTTTCTGGATGCATGGATATTGTTCTTGGAACCTCGGAATTGTTTGGAATAAAACTAGCAGAAAACTTTAACAATCCATTTTTTTCAAGAACTTCTCAAGAATTTTGGCAGAGGTGGCACATTACCCTTGGAACATGGGCAAAAGATTATGTTTTATATCCTTTATTGAAATCAAAGCTAATGATTAAATTTGGTAAATTTACTAAAAAGAATTTTGGCAAAAAGCCTGGCAAATTTTTAGTGAATTTAGTCGGTATGTTTATACTATGGATGGTTATGGGTATCTGGCATGGAGGTTGGAGATATATTGTGGGAGTAAGTCTATGGTATTGGGTTATTTTAATGCTCGGAGATTTACTAGCGCCTATATTTCAGAAAATCACAACCAAGCTTGGTATGAAAACAGACAGTTTTTCGTGGCATTTATTTCAGTCAACCAGAACATATGTAATCTATGCTGTTGGAGCAACATTCTTTAGTGTTGGAGTCTCTGGAGCTTTACCGTTATTAAAAGATTCGCTTCGAGTAATTTATGTGAAAAATTACGCAAATCCGTGGATTTTCTTCGATGGCAGTATACTGAATTTTGGAGTAACCTGGGGGGACATAAATTTAATTATATTAGTTACAATACTGATGATTTTAGTGGCTGTACTTCGTGAAAAATATGGGTATGCTCGTATTTGGTTACAGAATCAAAGCTTTGTGTTTAGATGGCTCGTTTGGATTTGCTTATTTATAATCGTTTTAATATATGGAAAATATGGTCCTGAATACAATGCGACAGATTTTATTTATCAAGGATTCTAAGGTGGAGTAGTTGTGAAAGAATTATTATGTAAGAACAAAATAAAGATTGTAAAATTTATAGGTGCAATCGTATTTCTTGTAATTATTATTCATATATTTTTAGCTTTGACATATTTGTTCAGGGGAAATCAATATAATTACTACGATAGAATTTCAGTTGTTGGTATAAAGGAAGAAAAAGAAAATTCTCTTGATGTAATTTATATTGGAGGAAGTGCAACGTTTGTATATTGGGAACCGCTACATGCATATAGTGATTGTGGATTTACATCATATGATTTGGCAACAAATACAATTCAGGCAGAGAGTATTTTGGCATATGTCAAATATGCTCAACAATACCAGAATCCAGATCTATATGTGATAGGAGTTAGAGCGTTTCAATACTATGATGAAATAGGTAGTGAAGTCGGCTTGAGGGTTACATCGGATGCACTGGATATGGGACGGAACCGTTTTGAACTTATCAATACTTTTTTGAATAATAGATCTTTAGAGACAGACGAAGCAGCAATGTACTTTGATATTGCTAAGTATCATACAAATTATGATGCATTACAGGCTGCAACAGCATGGCAATTGATTGATAATTCAATGAGGTGTGATTATAAAGGGGGACTACTTCAAACTGCTTGGTGTTATCTAGAAGAACCTGAAAATGTAAAGACTAATAAGCGAGCTGAACTGCTGGAAAATGACGAAAAAACGCTTGTAGAGTTACTAGATTATTTGAAAGAAAATGATTTAAATGCAATGTTTGTTGTTTGTCCGTATGCTATAACAGCGGAAGATTATGCTAAATATAATACTATGAGAGACATTGTATCTGAGTATGGATATGATTTTTTGAATACAAATGATTATTATGAGGAGATGGGGATAGATTTTTCAACAGATTTCTACAATATTAATCATGTTAACTCATTGGGAGCTAGAAAATATACAGATTTCTTGGAAAATTATCTTTGTTTGAATTATAACTTGCCAGACCATAGAGACGATGCAACATACAGTGAATGGCAAACGTTAGCAGAAAACTATGCTTTAACTTCCGACAGTTCGCAAGTAGCTGTACAAAATTTGATAGAGAATGCAAACGGAGCATTTGAAATTGCAGAGAACATAAGGAATGCAGATGATTTTACAGTTTGGGCTACATTAGTTAATGATGAGCGATTTACTGTTATTACTGCTGGAAATTGTGGCTTTTCTACAATTGATTTGAAACCGCAGTACATTTCTTTGTTGCGCCAACTTAATTTATGTGACATCTATGGGGGAGATAATTACATTAAAATTGTTAGAAACGCAGATGTGATTGGTTCAAATGCAGATGGAAGTTGTTCTGCTACTGCTAATATAGGGCACAATCAACAGACAGTACCATGTACTGTAGATAATAATAATTCAATGGCAGCAATTTATATTGATGGTATTAATTATAGTTGTGGCAATAGTTCAAATATAAATATGGTTGTTTTTGATAATTACCATCGAACGGTAGTGGATACTGTGTATTTATATGTTGAGGATGGGATGATTAAGATTGGAAGGAAATGAGCAAGAAACTAATTACTTTTCCTTGTGCCGGAGGAAGTGCTAACAATTTTAATAAAATTATTAAGAATTTAGATTGCAAAATATATAGCATGGAATATAGTGGACATTGGACACGGTATGAAGAGCGGGCATACGATTCTATGGAAGATTGTATAGAAAGTCTGTACTCTGAAATAGAAGAAATTGTAACGGAGACTGATGAAATATTTTTATTGGGACACAGTATGGGAGCCATAGTTGCTTACGAGATTGCAGTTAGATTATTGGAGCATGGATTTATTGTTAAAACATTATTCTTGCTGGCATGTATGCCACCCGATGAAATGGATTATCAGAAAATTACGTTTGAAAATAATGATGGTATAAAGAAATTTTTAAATGAAATTAGACAAATTCCGCTCAAAGTGCTTGATAGTGAATTCTTTGAAGAGGAACTTTTGCCGTCTATTAGAAATGATTTCAGCATTTTAAGTAACTATGAGACAATGCCAAAGCTTTCTGAAAAGATAAATGCAAGGATTATATGTATTAGTGGAGTACATGATCCATTAGTGCAAAGAATGAGTGGATGGCAGAGATATACTAGTAATATATGTAGTTGCGTTGAGTGTGAAGGAGCCCATTTTTTCTTAGATGATTCATTAAATATAAGTAAAATAAACATTGTAATCTCTAGGCAGCTTTCCGTGGATTTAGAATGGAATGTGTGATATGGCGTGGAAAGAAAATTTTGTATGAATAGTACCAAAGACGGTGGCTTTGCATATATTGAGAATTCACAGAGAATTGTTATGGAGAATAATTAGATGTTGGATTTGCATTTGAGGGAGATGGAAACCGTTGTATTGCAACGGATGAAGTAGAGACGTAGATTGAAAATGCAAAGGAAAATCTGTCAGAAGAAGAAATACAGCAGACATTTGGCACATGTTCTATACAAAATATTTCAGAGCAGTATTATTTGTCTGGTGATAGCAATATAAGTAATGAGAAAATGAATATTGTTTCTGCGATGAATAGTGCCTATTCTTATATGAACAATGTGACAATTGGATTCACAGAGGATCAGATTACATATTTCAAACTTTTAACAAAACTTTGGATGATTCAATGGAACAAGAGAATAATGGCACAGATAGCCAGATTACAGTTGATAATACGGCAAAGACGAGCTATTTTAGCGCAAAATATATTTTGGTCGGTCTTATTGCAGATACCGAAGGCAGATGGAGTTGTTTTTGTGGAATAGTTAATGAAGTCTTCTAGAGAGGATATCAAAAAAGAAACAGAACTTTGCAGCCGTTACCAGATTGCTGTTTTAGGTAATGTTGTAGTTGATGGTGAATAGGAAAAAATAGGATTTTTAATGGCATTTACAAAAAAGAGTCTAAATGCTATTATATTTATAGTTTTTAGTAGCAGTAGGACTGGTAAAACTGCTGGTTGCTTTCATTTTGAGGGCAAGAGAAAAGAGAGGTAAAGCATGAATTTAGGCGAGAACATAAGAAAAGCACGGAAAACAGCAGGCGTGACGCAAAAGGAACTTGCAGAACGCCTGCAAGTATACCCAAAGGATATAAGCCGCTGGGAGAACGGAGAAAGAACGCCGAGTGCAATAGCATTGGCGAAAATATGCAGAGAGCTTAACGCCTCTGCTGATGAAATTTTAGAACTGAAATAAGCGAAAGAGAGGGCTTGCTATGACAAAGAAAAAGGTAATTTTATTGGTAGTAGCTGCATTGTTTGCAGTGAGTGGTTTAACGGCGCTGCCGTCTGGAAATGTAACAGGCGGGGTGGGCTGCATTTTAATTGCGGCAGTATGCGCATATTTTGGAGTGAAAAAGAAAGAGGCAGAGGAAGAGAACAAAAAAAGAACGCCAGCGCCCGCCGCTGCATCTGGCAAAATTTTAGAGACAATCAGAACAAAAGTAGTAGGCGTGACGTTCAACAATGAGGACGGAGAAAACAGACAGGATATTTTAAGCAGAATGTCTGGTAATGAGGATATTACAGTAGAAAAGTATACATATAACGGAGAGCCTGCCGCATACGTAAAATGGGGCGATAAGGTAATAGGCAATCTATCGGCAGAGCTGGCAGGGGACTTAGCAAGAAAGTACCCAAAAGCCCGCTACACCGCAGAAATACTGGAAATTTCTGGGGGGGGGTACAGACGTTCGGGTGCAATATTGAACTTGACGTAATAGAAGAAACAACGCCGAACGTAAGCCAGCATACGGGAGAAACTACGGTATACATAGACCGCAGTAACAAGAAATATCATAGTAAGCCTAACTGTTCTGGAATGAAAAACCCAAAGAGCATACCATTAAGCCAAGCAAAGAAGAAATACACCGCTTGTAAAAAGTGTTGTAAATAGGTAGAGGCATAAGCCGCAGACTTGTAAAAGAGTTTGCGGCTTTTCGTCGTATATGGGGGAAAGAGCAGGAACGAAAGAGAGGTAGCGGGAATGGCAAACAAGAAAGGCAGCCGACAACTGACATGGACAGACCGTATAAGCATTGAGGCGTTGAAAAAGGCAGGGCATAGCGTAATAGAGATAGCGGAGCAACTGGGGGTACACCGCAGCACTATATACAATGAGCTTAAGCGAGGGGAATATATGCACAGAA
>OIWK01000037.1_pt1 | contig 107924 bp, 97 predicted proteins | sample 1587401 | NCBI WGS metagenome assembly OIWK01 (sample SAMEA3888911, study PRJEB22519) | human gut metagenome | biome: human gut; feature: human-associated habitat; material: faeces | place: Denmark | collected 2009 | reverse complement strand
TTTGTTGCTCAGGTACTTAAAAAGTTATATTTGTAATAGTGTTGCGGAATTAAGGTTTTTAAAGAATTTAGCTCAAAAGGAAGCTGTACCATCTGATATTTTCAACAAACTTCAGATTACGGAAGTCTCACCTGTTCTCATCCCTATGTATTCTTACATAGGCTCATATCAAGCAAATTGGTCGTGTCTAAAAATTGAGACAGAAAAATACAAGGTTGGAGACGAAACCAAAGAAATAGAAAAGAAATATCCTATGAATGGTGTAGCAGGAGGCAATTTTAGCTTCTTGCTACCAAACTGTGACGTAAGTCCATTATCAACAAGTTTCAATAACTTTTTTGAAAGCATCAAATTTGACAAAACTCTATATGACCAAACAGCTCGTAAGAATCTAAGTTCAGAAGAGCAAACTTATATTATTGAAGAAAAGGGTGATTCACAAGCTATTGTTTGGAACAACAGCGATTGTGGAAAACTTTTAGATGGTGACATTGAAAAATCTGTACATGCTCAACTTCCACGTATTTATGAAGATTTATCATATTCTTGCTCAACAAACGGTGGAGCAGGAAGAGCTTTCCTTTTAGCAACTTGGACTATCAGCTATAACTATCATGAAGATAAATATGATTTTATCATTGATGGTACAGGGCACTATCTATACTCAAATTCCCCTATTGATGAAAAAGAAAAAAGCTCATTAGACGAACTCAACAAAACAATAAAGGACAGCAAGGGGAATGCAATCTTTTGGGGCTTATTGGGTGGCATATTACTGTTGCTTTCACTTGTAGCATTAATTGCTATTACATTGAATGTTATAACTGACCACGAATGGAGAGAAAGATTTAATCCTGTTTTATTGTTCTTGGCAGATGGTTTGTGCGCAGTATCTCTTTATCTGTTAGGTAAAGTGAGACGATACCTCATGGTAAGACAAGAATCAGAAAGCAAAAGAAACAACATTATAAATGCTTCTCAGTCTTTAAGATGTAACAATCTAACCAATGCCCTCAGTATGAATAGTTTCGGTATCAGCGATTTAGAAATATGCAAAGAATTAGCAGCAGGTGTTTCTAAAATTTCTGATACCTTGGGGACAAAAGAAAATAGTGTTCAAACAGGTGGCTGTATGCCTATACTTATAGTAATAAGTATTGTGATTACAGGCATTCTGAATTTACTCGTACTTTTAAGTCTTTCATAAATATGATAAACAAAGCAATATGTCCTAATTGTGGCGCAGAGGGAACAGTTGGAAGATACTGTGAGTTTTGCGGAACAAAGATTCCTTTTCCAAAAGAAAAGCCAACAACAAGCGGTAAGTCAAAAGAGCACAAACCAAGAATTGTTAGATTTTCTATAACAAAGGATGAAGCTATTGAGCTGTTTTTAAGCTATTTGTATGGGAAAAAAGTTTCTTTTGAAAACATTAAGATTATAAATATTTCAACTTACAGTATCCCTTTTATTGCATATAACGTTTATTACGAATATTATTGGACAGGTGAAAATGAAGATGGAATACCTGATAATGGCACTTTAAAAGGCAAAAAGATTTTTATCCTCCCATCATACGATGTCAAGGCTCAAAAGCTACCTTCGTTTGACAGCTTTGGTATAACACGTGACAGCGATTTGTATATCAAGGAATCTATAGAAGGCAAATATGAAACCAACTTTGATGTAAACATTAGTAATAGTGAGTGGACTCCTAATGAAATTTGGAATAGATTAGGGAAAGAAAAATTTTCAAGCAATATCCGCATGAAACCTTTGTATTCTGGGTATGATGAGTCAGTAATCTCTGAATTGCAAAACGATGGCGTTCCTATAGCTATTCCATTTTACGTTATACATTTCAACCTAGATAGGAAGGAAAAATATTTCTATGTAGACGGACTTGGAAAAGACTGTACCCGCAGTAGTATTTGTACGCATAAATTAAAAACATTAGAAGAACGAGTTGCTTATTACAAAAACTTTGAAAAATATTTAAAGCAAGAAGATTTTGGCTTAACAGAAAATCAGAAGGAGAAATTACTAAAGATGTATTATCCTTCATCTGCCATTGGGGTTTTAGAAAAGAAGAAAGAAAATTTTGAAAAGAAGAAAGAAGAAAAGAAGGAAGAAGAAATTAAAACTAAGAGTATGGAAAAATCGTGTTTAACCATACTCTTAGTGGTCGTTTGTGCTATAATTGCAGTTATAGGATTAATACAATATAACAAGCACATCGAACAAGTTGAATTGGAAGAATACAATGCTGAGATGGCAGAAAAGCATGTAAGAGATTCTATCGAGCAAGAAAAGGCAATGCAACAGCAAAAAGAAGAAAGAAAAAAAAGAAATTATAGACCTTCTGCTCCTACACCATCTTTCTCTGATGTTGAAGTTATAGGATTGACAAATGGTGTTAAACAAATCCGTTTAGCAGAAGAATACGAAAATACTATATACGGGTTTGACAAACAAGGATTCCTTATCAGCGTTAAGTACACTAATTACAATACTTCCGTTATAAACGGCTTTTACACTATAAAACAAGGTAAGCTTATAACACGTGATGGTAAAGAGGTGGAGTATAACAAGGTTAGCGCAAACGAAGATGTTATTTCTTGCGATAACAGCACATTGTGCAATGTTATATATGACAGCAAGAATCGTATTGTTAAAATTAAAAAGGATGGCATATTAGATGATATAGAATATAAGTTTGTCTATGACGAAGGAAATAATGCTCATGAAGAAAGAGAAAAATTTGGGGGTGGCACTGAAATGAAAGAAAAAATGTCAATACCTATTCTAAGCATCATGGTGAGTTCGATTGACATACCCCAAAATTGGAAAGACAAAATCACGTCCTCAGATGAGAAAGGTAGACCAACTGAAATTGTTTACGATGGACCCTTATCCAAAGAGACCATAAAAATAGCATATTGGTAATATTGAAATACAGATTTATGGAGGCTGCTTCTGGCAGCCTCTTTCCATATAACAAGACCCCATATCCAAATCATTTGATAAGCACAAATACTATTTAGCAGAACTCTAAACTATTCGTCGTTAACCTTTCTTAGCACAATCTTTTCGTTTTTCTCAGAATAAGACCGTAACTTTGCACTCACTTTCCAAAATGGGGAGTTGTTCTTTTATTTATTGACAAGCATCAAGAGACTGTTTAAGTACAGAACCAACCGAGCAGATTAGCCATTGCCACGGTGGTAAAATAGATGTGAGTTTAAGGCTTGATTATTCATCTTTAAATTAAAATTTTATGGCAACATCAAAAACTTCAGAAATCATCTTAGGTCGTGTGGAGTACCTCAACGCTTCACACTTTAACTGTTTGTCGTTCTCCAAGACTTCTGACTTGGTGAATGGCATTAACGTGCGTCTCAGTAATATGGCAGGTGGCTATCCGTTTTCATTCGGAGGCATAACTTGGCGTGATAGTGAGACGCTTTATTTGTGCGGTGAGATTTCGGACTCATCTGACGAACATCGGGCTATACAGGAGGAAATGCACCGACAGACAAGCGGCTTTGCAGCCAAACGCTTTGTCAAGAATAAATACAAGAGATTCATCCGTTGTGACTTCTCGACATTTCGCATACAGTGGATGCTTTACGTAGTATGGCAGAAGTGCAAGGATAATGCGGATTTTGCCAAGATGCTCTTGCAACTACCAAATGACGCTATCATTATCGAGGACACAACCATACAACATTGCGACACAAAGGAAGTTTGGGGATGCACCAACTTTGAGTTGGCTGCAAGAAGAGCAGAGGTTAAAAAGGAAACCATCAAACAGGCTAAGGCAGACTATCCAAACATATCCAAGGCTGCTTTGAAGCGTTTGGTAAACAGTGAGACTTGCAAAGTCAATGGCATTGGAACGTTTGTCGGTCAGAATAACTTAGGAAAGATTCTCATGATTTGCCGTGATTGTCTTATACAAGGCGTAGAGCCACCAATAGACTACAACTTCTTGGAGACGAAGGATATTCACATTTTAGGCAAACGTATTTCATTCATACATTAAATAGATTAGAACATGACACATAGTAACACAGAACAACCAAAGAACAGCATCACCTTAATGAATGGTGTTGTACTTGAGTGCTTCCCAAAAGAATCACATCAAGGCGACTTTGTACCCGATAAGATGAAATTGGATGCAACAGGTACGTATCTGAGTATTGGTAATAAGGCATGTAAGCCTCTACCAAGAACAACAGAAGACGAGGAGCAACAGAAGAAACTCTTCACAGACAATGCTTTCTATCTATTGGCACATAGTGAGCGCATCATGCGTGACAGCCGAATGTTTCTTGCTCCTGTTGACGTTCAAAATGTACTCGCTTATACAGGAACATCAGGTTTGCATACACCTACCTTGGGCATATACTTGGAGTGGTGGAATGAATGTTCCATAGCTTTGCGAACAGACAAAGATGGTAATCGCAGTCTTGTTTTTCACTTGGCGGGCAGTCCATTAAGCGGAACGAACCACTGTGCAGAGGTTTTTGAAGACGGCAGGATTGAGCCTATACAGGTGTCTTCATTCATAAGTCATTGGCAACCATTCGTCAACATCAATACTCAATATGATGAGGCAAAGCATATCTATCAAGCCTACACGCTTGAGCAAGTGCTTGAAATCTTACATGCCGAGGATGGTGATGGTTGGGACTATTCATCTGTAATTAAGGAACGCTTTATGCAGGCTGAGATAAACGAATTGAAAAAGAAAGTAGAGCGACTAACCAAAGAATCCGATAAATGGTACTCTATGTATAAAGATACTTATATGAAGTACAAGGATGCAGAGATTAGTGAGGCTTTTTCAACTTTTCAATCCTTCAGAGAGGAGTGTGAGGCTCAAATCAACTCTATCAAGATGCGTAAGCGAGCATTGAAGGCAGAACAGAAAAGCGGTCACATGGATAACATCGTTTATCAGCACACGTTAACGCCGCTGAATAAGCAAATAAGAGAGTTGGAGTTTAGGGTAAGCACTAAAAAGTATGAGTTAATCAACAAATACCTTTCAGAAGGTATTAGTTACGATACGATAGAAAGTTACATGAATAAAAAGAATAACATTTAAAAGTAAGAACAATGATTGAAAAAGTAAATCCAAGCCATCCGGATAAGGTGGCAGACCGTATCGCAGGAGCTATTGTAGACCTTGCGTACTCAAAGGTAGAGGATCCGAAAATTGCAGTTGAAGTACTGCTCGGACATGGTATTGTTAATCTCATTATTGAGAGTAGTGTGAACATTTCAGACGCTGAGGCTGAAGCTATTGTTAGCCGTATTACTAAGCGTAGAGACTTGAAAGTATCTCTCGTAATGGTAGCACAAGACCCTATCCTTGCCCACAACCAAGATGGTGAAATCCGTTGCGGTGACAATGGTATTTTCAAGGGTGTGCCACTCACTGAAGAAGAGACGAAACTCAGTAAAATTGCCCATGACATCTATGAGCGTTATCCTTCGGATGGCAAGTATGTATTAGCTGACGGTAAATTGATTATCTGTCAAAGCAACGCCAAGACTGAGGACTTAAAGAAGCTCTATCCAAATGCTGTTATCAATCCTCTTGGAGATTGGACAGGTGGAACAGACGTTGACGCAGGTGCTACAAACCGCAAACTTGGCTCTGATATGGCTCAATCTGTTTCGGGCGGTGGAGTGCAGGGCAAGGACCTAAGCAAAGCTGATGTTTCCGTCAACATCTACGCTTTCTTGAAAGCTCAAAAAACAGGCAAGAAAGTTGAGTTATTTTGCGCTATTGGCGATAGTGAAATTGATGGAAAACCTTATGCCGAAATTGTCGAAATCGCTCGCCAATATATCAATAAGGTGGGAGGATTTGAGAAATTTGCTGAGTGGGGATTGTTCTAACAAGTAAGCCGTATGTACCGATTTGATATAGACATTACACCCATCATAAACGGCAAAAAATGCCATTTAGAGGGCATTTGTGAAATGCAATCCACAAAAACATTCACTGTGACAATGACCAAGCCGTTTGAGGGATTGACCATTACGAAGCACTTTGATGGTAACGAAATAATGGAAATGGATAATACTTTCGCACAAGTAGAAACATACTTGCAAGAATTGTATAAGCAAGGTATAGAACGTATTGAATAAGCGATAATCAATACGAAGATAGAACTGCCAAGTATTGAAAAATAAATCAATGCTTGGCAGTAATTATTTTAAAGTTCCACATTTTCTTTTGCACATATTTCCTTTACGCAACAAATCAAACTATCTAAATTGTCTAAAATGTAAGTGCTTCCATTATAGGCAATGATGGAATGTAGAGAAACAGAGTTCGTTTCATTTGATGTTGGGAATAAATCTCGTACATCAATATCCAAGCATTTTGCAATATTCTCTAATGTGACTAATTGTGGATTGCCATTAAGAGTCCTCGACAAACTTTCGGAGGCTATTCCCATCTTATTTGCCAAATCTTTTAATGTCATACCCCTTTTGTTGCACAATTTCTTGACTGTTGTACTCAAATTAACTTTCATATCATTCATTTTTGGTACAAAGTTAGTAAATTGATACTAAATATCAATCAAAAATATATGATTTAACTTTAGATATCACAATTAATTTGGTTCCAATTGATATTTTATGTACTTTAGCGGCCATAATAGTAACATATAGTATCAATACGAGTATGAAAAAGGTAGTTATATACGCAAGAGTCTCAACCAACTCTCAAGATTACGAACGACAAATCATTGATTTGCGTGATTATGCAAATAGAATGGATTATGTTGTTGTAAAAGAGTTTTCCGAGAAGATATCGGGCGCTAAGAAAGTTGTTGAACGCAATGCCCTATCTGAGTTGTTGGACTATGTAAGAAACAACAAGGTTGACAAGGTGTTAATTTATGAGTGTAGCCGTTTGTCTCGTAGAATTGTTGACTTTCTTCAAGTCATTGAGGAGCTAAACGAGCAGAAGGTATCGTTGTATATTCATCAGAATGGACTTGAGACATTGCTTGAAGATGGTTCTATAAACCCTATAGCATCCTTAGTCCTCGGAATTATCGCTCAGTTCAACAGCATGGAACGTTCTTTAATCAGGAGCCGTATGAGGAGCGGTTATAACCATTTTAGAGATAACGGCGGAAAAGTTGGCAGAAAGACAGGATATCGCAAATCACAAGATGATATGCGTGAGGAATATGCCGAAGAGATACGACTTTTGAAAAAAGGTATTTCATTACGAAATGTATCTAAAATTACTCATACAAGCGTGAATACATTGCGTAAAGTGCGTGATTTAACAATTGTTGGCTAACAATTTCACCAAAGGCATCATCCAAGTAGTATATTTGGAACGATAAAACAAATGTCTAATGGTAAAAAAATAATGTATGGTAGAAAATAATGTAAAATGCAGTTATATACTGCAATATCCAAAAAGAGAAGAGAGCTTGGTATTTTTTAGTGTTCGTTGTAATGGTATGACAACCAAGGTATCAACAAAACAAGTGGTTAAAACAGAAATGTGGGACAAGAAAAAACATCTTTGCTATACATCTAAGGAAAAATTTAAAGACAGAGAGAATCGTGCAGCATCAAAGACCAATACCTTCTTGAAGAAATTCAACGATTTTATGTTGGATAAGATAAGCTATTGGAATGACTATAATAAACGTCTTACCGATAAGGATGAGCTAACGAGAAGTATCAAGCGTTATGCAAATTGGTTTTTCGATGGAGAGTTGAAGGCGATGGATAAGCAAGAAACAAAAGCTACGGAGTGGATGTTGAGCAACATAAACAGCGATAGACTTGATACCCACACAGGACGTTATGTAGCTGACCGAACGAAGAATGCTCAAACAACAGTCATTCACCGTTTACAATCTTTCTTGGAAGATTGCAATCTTGCAGATACGTTTGAGACATTCACGGCACAAAATTTTGGAACAAAGTTTATGGATTGGGGGTATAGCAAGAAGAATTACACAGAAAATACCATCTACGCCACTTATGAAATCGTAAAGGCTCAATTGAATGCAGCCAAAAGAGCTAAGTTTGATATAGACGATACCTATTATAAACAATTGAGAGGAAAGGGAAAGGACGTGGATAACATATATCTCAATGAGGACGAGATTAAAGCCATCTACAATTTAGATATACCAAAGCTCAAGCAAGAAGGCTTGATAGACGAAAAAAGTACAATGGAAATGACAAGAGACCTTTTCATTATCGGCTGCTATACAGGACTACGCAGGAGTGACTTAAACAAACTGAACGATGGAATATGGAATTTAAACGAAGAAAAGAACACTCTTGAAATTGTCGCAGAGAAAACAAAGAAGCCTGTAGTCATTCCACTTCATCCGTATGTGCGAGCTATCTATAACAAGTATAGTGGCAAGCTCCCAAAATTGGGTGATATACACAACTGTAACGAACACTTGAAAAATATAGGAAGATTAGCAGGTGTAAATGAGATTACTGCCAAAACAGAAAATAGAGGAGGTAAAGTAGAAACCTACAAGTTCAAAAAGTATGATTTGATAGGCTTTCATACAGCTCGACGAAGTTTTGCGACAAATATGTTTCTCGCAGGAAAACCAACATACGCAATCATGCAGCTGACGGGGCACACAAACGAGCGAACCTTCTATAAATACGTGAAAGCGACACCCGATCAAATAGCCAAACTGTTGGATTTCAACTCTATCTGATAGCTATCCTATCGGGGATAAGCAGGGACGAAATCGGGGATGGTTTTGAGGATTTTGTACAAAAAAGGGGATTTGTTGACAATCAGCAATTTACGTCAACGAATCCCCTAACTTATTGAGTTTAAATTAATTCATCTTTATTTGAGTGGCTGTTTATCGGTATTCCGACTATTCCCACTCGATTGTTGATGGTGGCTTTGACGAGATGTCATAGCATACGCGGTTAACGCCACGTACCTTGTTGATGATCTCGTTAGAAACCTTTGCCATGAAGTCGTAAGGCAGATGAGCCCAGTCGGCTGTCATAGCGTCGGTAGATGTAACGGCACGCAGAGCAACTGGATGCTCGTATGTACGCTCGTCGCCCATAACGCCTACAGAACGTACGGTAGAGAGCAATACTGTACCTGCCTGCCAAATCTGATCGTAGAGCGAAACCTCAATCTCGCCGTCGTGCATGTCGGCAGGAACACCGGCTGCAAGTACACGACGTGCGTCCTCACCGCTCAGCTTCACCTTGTAATCGCGCAAGCCGCGGATATAGATGTCGTCGGCATCCTGAAGTATGCGTACCTTCTCGGGAGTGATGTCGCCAAGAATACGTACTGCCAAGCCTGGGCCTGGGAACGGATGACGTGTAATCAAGTGCTCGGGCATGCCCATTGAGCGACCTACACGACGAACCTCGTCCTTGAACAGCCACTTCAACGGCTCACACAACTGGAGGTTCATCTCCTTAGGCAGACCGCCTACGTTGTGATGGCTCTTGATAACCTTGCCTGTAATGTTGAGCGACTCGATACGGTCAGGATAGATAGTGCCCTGTGCAAGCCACTTGGCACCAGTCTGTTTCTTAGCCTCAGCGTTGAACACCTCAACGAAGTCGCGGCCTATAATCTTACGCTTCTCCTCAGGATCGGTTACACCAGCCAAATCGTTGAAGAACTTCTCTGATGCGTCAACACCGATAACGTTCAGACCGAGACACTTGTAATCCTCCATTACATCACGGAACTCGTTCTTACGCAACATTCCGTGGTCAACGAAGATACATGTGAGGTTGCTGCCGATAGCCTTGTTAAGGAGTACAGCTGCAACGCTTGAGTCAACACCACCCGACAGACCGAGGATTACCTTGTCGTCGCCCAACTGAGCCTTAAGCTCGGCTACGGTTGTCTCAACGAACGAGTCGGCGCTCCAGTCCTGACGGCTTCCGCAGATGTCTACTACGAAGTTCTTAAGGAGCTGTGTACCCTGCAATGAGTGGAACACCTCCGGATGGAACTGAACAGCCCATACCGGCTGCTTGGTAGAAGCATAAGCTGCAAACTTGACATTGGCTGTCGATGCGATGCACTTGTAGTCTTCGGGGATGGCTGTGATGGTATCACCGTGGCTCATCCATACCTGCGAGTTCTCTACAAATCCGTGGAACAGCGGATTCTCGGCATCGAAGTGCTCGAGATTGGCGCGTCCGTACTCACGAGAGTCGGCTGCCTCAACCTTTCCACCGTTGGCGTAAGAGATGAACTGTGCGCCATAGCAGATGCCAAGCACCGGGATGCGTCCTACAAACTGGCTCAAGTCAACCTTGAACGCCTCCTTATCGTGTACCGAATAGGGGCTTCCGCTGAGGATGACACCGATAACGCTGGGGTCGTCCTTCGGGAACTTGTTGTAAGGCATAATCTCGCAGAAGGTGTCCAATTCGCGTACACGGCGGCCGATGAGCTGCGTGGTCTGCGAACCGAAATCAAGAATTATAATCTTCTGTTGCATTTGTTATATTGTTTAATGATTAATGTTCAATTATTAATGTTTAATTATTAACGATTAATATTTAATTGGAGGGAAACCCTTAACTCGAAATTCCTAATTCAAGAACTCGAAACTCCTAATTCAAGAACTCGTAATTCCAAACTCCTAATTCCTAACTCCTAATTCGTAACTCGTAATTCCTCAAGGAATTCTTCGGCTTGTGCAAGAGTGTCGAGTTTGCCAATATCCATCAGCTTCAAGTCGTCCTTGACATAACCTTTTATGTTATGCGTGGCGCACGCCTTAAGGTAGAAGTCGATGATTCCGAATCGGTCGGGGAATTCGTCCATCATCTTAAGCAGACGTGGCGACAATGCGTGTATTCCGGCAAAGGCATACATTCGGCATTCCTTCGGGTTGAGTTCGGGATAAGGGCTTCGCACTTCGCCCGTCTCGATGTTGGTCCATCCCACGAGCTTCATGTCGTCATTGAAGAGCAAATAGCGCTTGGTCTTACGCCAACTGACAAGCAATACAGCATCGACAGCATCACAACAATTGGATTCTTCGTTCTTCCCTCTTCCCTCTTCGTTCTCCACTTTTCCCTTTTCACTTCCCCCTTCGGATTCTTCACTTTTCACTTTTCCCTTTTCACTTTGTGAAGCAATCTGGTAGAACTCCCGCAAATCAACATTGCTAAGAATATCTACATTGTGAATGAGTATAGGAGCAGTGGAGTCGAACAATGGTGTAGCCTTCTTGATGCCGCCTCCGGTTTCGAGCAGTCCGGCAGTTTCGTCAGATATGCGGATATCGAGCCCGAAGTTATCATTGTCTTTAAGATAGTCGATTATCTGCTCGGCAAAGTGATGCACGTTGACTACAATACGGTCAACGCCAGCCGCAGCAAGATTCATGATGACGCGCTTAATGAGCGGCTCACCCCCTACCCTCACCAGAGCTTTAGGCATAGTGTCGGTGAGCGGTTTAAGGCGTGTGCCCAGTCCAGCCGCGAAAATCATTGCTTGCATCATATATTTAAGGATGTAAAGTTATGATGCAAAGTTACTGAAAATCCCGTTAAAAAGTAAAGCTTGCCTCAACTTTTTAACGGGATTGTGTATAATTGTAGCTATTAATATAGCTTTTGTCTTCGTATTGTAGTATAAACTCAGTCTTTCGACATGCTCGGCAGCGTCTGTTCTATGCCTTGTTCTCTATGGCACACGTGTACCTCGATGCCGAATTTGCTATGAATATGCTCAGCCAGATGCTGTGCCGAGTAGACGCTGCGATGCTGTCCGCCGGTGCATCCGAACGAGAACATAAGGTCGGTAAATCCGCGGTCGATATAACGCCTCACATGAGCATCAGCCAACTTGTACACGCTTTCGAGGAAGGTCAAGATCTCGCCATCGTCCTCAAGGAATCGTATTACGGGTTCGTCGAGTCCGGTGAGTTTCTTGTAGGGTTCGTAGCGTCCGGGATTATGAGTAGAGCGGCAGTCGAACACATAGCCTCCGCCATTGCCCGAAGTGTCCTCCGGTATACCCTTACGGTAAGAGAAGCTGAACACACGCACTCGCAACGGACCCTTGCCGTCGTACTTGGAGAAAGTAGCCGGACCGTCTTGCGGATGTGCTACATACACGTTGCTGTCGGCTGTCTTGTAGCCGTCGGCACGCGATGCGGCAGGCTGTTCGATATGCGCATACTGCGGCAGCTCGGTCAGTCGGCGCAACATGTCCATCATATACGGATAGGGGAACACGTCTTCGCCCATCTTCAGCAGCTCGCGCAGATTGTCCATGGCTGGCGGAATAGACTCGATGAAATGCTTCTTGCGCTCAAAGTAGCCACGGAATCCGTAGGTGCCGAGCACCTGCAGAGTACGGAACAACACGAACAGACTCAAGCGAGTAACGAAGTGGCGCACACTTGGCACCTCAGTGTACAGCTTCAGCGCTTCGTAATATTCCAATACGAGTTCGCGACGCAACTTGTTGCTGTAGCGTGCAGACGCCTGCCATAGGAACGAGGCAAGGTCGTAATAGTAAGGACCCTTACGTCCGCCCTGGAAGTCGATGAAGTAAGGATTGCCCTCGGCATCAAGCATGACGTTGCGAGCCTGGAAGTCGCGATAGAGGAACGAGTCGACCTGCTCCGAAGTGAGATCCTTAGCCATTAGGCGGAAGTTTGCCTCAAGCTTCAGTTCATGGAAATCGAGTCCTGAAGGTTTGAGGAAGCAGTACTTGAAGTAGTTGAGATCGAACAGAACGCTATCCTCATCAAACTCGGGCTGCGGATAGCAGTTCTGCCAGTCGAGTCCGCGTGCTCCGCGTATCTGTATGTTGGGCAACTGGCGTATGGTGCGCTTCAACAGTTCCTGTTCCTCAAGATTGTAGCGTCCGCCCGCTTCACGTCCGCCACGCACGGCATCAAAGAGCGACACCGAGCCGAGGTCGGTCTGCAGATAGCGCAGTCCGTCGTCGCTGACAGCCAGCACCTGCGGCACGGGCAACTGACGTTGCTCGAAATGCTGTGCCAGATAAACAAAAGCGTGATTCTCGTCGCGGCTTGTGCCAACAACGCCTATTACGGTAGAGCCGTCTTCGGCTGTGAAGCGATAATACTGTCGGTTGCTGCCAGCACCAGCCAGACGTTCAACCGATTCTGGCATAGAGCCATGCCACTGATTATATAGTTCGGTCAGTTTCTCCATTCTTGTCGTTGTTATTGCTACCTTCCGTGTCGTCGGCAGATTTGTTAGTAGTGGCTTTATCGCCAGAGAAATACTCGCGGTTCTTGCGGTCGGCCCAGACAGCCAGCAAGCTATCTGCCACATACAGAAGTATTGCCACACCAGCCGTAATGCTCAACGACTTGGTAAGGGCGTAAGTTCCACCGCAGATAATCACGAAAAGTACGATTATTTTCAGTCTCATTATATTCTATTTCGAGTAAATTTACTTTTTCTTTATGTTATTGGTAACTGCAAATGTACTAATTATTTCTTGAAACAAGACTGCATACGCCACAAAAACACTATATTTTTTAAGCAATAAAGACATTGAACTTGCGTTATACTTATTGTTTATGCACTATCACACACATTATTACATATACAAGTGAACACACCATTACACAAATCATCAACCAGATACACCGCCATTGCCATGGCAGCCTGCATAGCAGTCATGACTTTTGTGCTGACGGGATGCGGAGCCGACAAGAACATGAAGCGTGGCGAGAAGTATCTTGCCATAGGCGAATACTACGACGCTGCCAACCAATTCAAACAGGCTTACACCAAGACTCCGCCTAAGGAACGCACCCAGCGTGGACAGATAGCACTGAAGGTGGCGCTGTGCAACGAGCGCATCAACGCCTCGCAGAAGGCTGCAGCTGCCTATGCCAATGCCATACGCTACAAGCAAGCCACGCCTCAACACCAGTTGGCTTACGCCCGCCAGTTGCTGAAAAACGGACAGTACCGTCAGGCGGAACAGCAGTTTAAGATTGTGTTCGACTCGATGCCCGACGACATTCTGGCAAAGAACGGACTCATTTCGGCACAGAAAGCACCCGCATGGAAGAAGGAAGGCTCGCGCTATAAGGTGAAACGTATGGACATATTCAATTCGCGACGCGCCGACTACTCGCCCGTTCTCGCCGGCGACCAGCACGACCGTCTGTACTTCACTTCGACTCGCAACGAGGCACAAGGCTCAGAACTCAGCGGCATCACAGGCACCAAGGCGGGCGACATATTCGTATCGCAGAAGGACGACCGCGGACATTGGACCAAACCCGAAGCCGTAGATGGCGGACTGAATACCGACTACGACGAAGGTGCATGCGTCCTTACGCCCGACCAAGGCACTATGTATCTGACGCAATGCACCAGCAATCCCGACTATCCACGGTTTGCGCAGATTGTCACCTCTACACGTGCGGATGCGGCCTGGGGCAAGGCGAGCGAACTGAAACTTACGGGCGACACTCTGTCGAGCTATGCCCACCCTGCCATTTCGCCCGACGGACAGTGGCTGTACTTCGTCAGCGACATGCCTGGCGGAATGGGAGGCATGGACATCTGGCGCGTGCGGTTGACGTCGAACGGACTGGGTGGCGTGGAAAATCTTGGCGAACCTATCAACACTCCGGGCAACGAGATGTTTCCGACGTTCCGACCCAACGGCGACCTTTACTTCTCAAGCGATGGCCATCCGGGCATGGGCGGACTCGACATATTCATTGCCACCGTTGGCAAGGACGGCAAATACCACATAGAACATCCAGGCTATCCGCTCAATTCGCAAGCCGACGACTTCGGTATGACGTTCGAGGGTGTACACAATCGCGGATTCTTTGCGTCCAACCGCAACGACGGTCGCGGATGGGACCATATATATAGTTTTGAAAATCCCGAGATTATACAGAGTGTAAAGGGATGGGTGTACGAGAAGGACGGCTACGAACTGCCCTCTGCACTGGTGTATATGGTGGGCAGCGACGGCACCAACGAGAAGCTGAGTGTGGGCGGCGACGGCTCGTTTGAGCGCGTTCTGAAGCCCGGCACCGACTATATATTCCTTGCCACATGCAAGGGTTTTCTGAATCATAAGGAAGAGGTGGCAGTGGCGCAACGCAGCGAGTCGCACGAATACGTGCTGCAATTTCCGCTCGCATCGATAACAGCACCTGTGCTGATAAGCAATATATTCTACGATTTCGACAAGGCTACGCTGCGTCCCGAATCAGCGCAGGCTCTCGACACACTCGTAAAAATACTGGATGAGAACCCCAACGTAACCATCGAACTGTCTGCCCATTGCGACTACAAGGGCTCGGCTGTCTACAACAAGGCGCTGTCGCAACGCCGAGCCGAATCGGTAGTGCAATACTTGGTGAGCAAAGGCATAACGCGCGACCGCCTTACACCCGTAGGCTATGGCAAGGAGAAGCCCAAGACGATACGCAAGAAGCTTACCGAGAAATACGACTGGCTGAAGGAGGGCGACGTGCTGACTGAAGAATTCATACAAAAACTTGACAAGGCAAAGCAGGAGATTTGCAACCAGCTCAACCGCCGCACCGAATTCTCTGTGCTGCGCACTACCTACGGCCTGTTTGACAAAGAGGGCAAGCTAAGCAAGCAACCCACAAAAACAAAAAAGCCTTCCTCTGCCAATAAAGACCAGAAGGAAGACTTCTACATAAATTAAGCGGTTTTCTGCGATTCCCAGAAACCGTAAATCATAAAGCAACTCAGCACCCACACAGTGAGCACTACCATCAGTAAGGTTGTGCCCACTGTATTTGTTTGTGGCAGTAGCGAGTCGAGCGAGAAGCGTGGTATGTTTTCGGCAACAAGCGTAGATAGACAGTCGGCAACATTGCCAAGACATCGACGCACCACGCCTACTCCACCGCATACAAAGAACGACACTACGCAAACAACCATCCACACAGCCGTCCACAGATTGTACCAGAAACGACCACGTGCCGGCATCTCTTCCTGCACACGACGCATGACACGAAGCGAGAATCCGTTGTCGGCTATATACATATGCGCGCTGTCGGCGAAGAACCCACGCAGAAGCTCCTCGTCGACATTACCATTATTGCTTATCAAATTCTTATCGTCATTCATAAGGTTATGTTCATTTAGTTATTATCTATTATATCCATTCTTTTTGAGAAACATTGTAAGTTTCTCCTTGCCTCTAAACAGATGCGACTTCACCGTGCCTACAGCCATGCCCATTATCTCGGCAATCTGATCGATGGGATATCCATCGATGAGCTGCAAGGTGACACAGGTGCGCTCCTTGTCGCCCAAACGCCTTAACGCATCATACACGTCGAGCCGCATATTGTCGTCGGTATTGACCGAATTGGTGCGTATGGCATCAGTGGAGTCGATGTCGTCAGTAGGACGCAGTCGGCGGTGATAGTCGTAGAGCACATTGCAGGCTATACGATAGAGCCACGTGGAGAACGCAGCCTGTCCGCGAAACTTCGATATGTTGACGTACGCCTTGACGAAGGTGTCCTGTGCAAGGTCGTCGCTCAACTGCACGTCTCCCAACGTCTGGTGCAAGAAGAAGCGCCTTATAGATGACTGATATTTCACAACCAAACGGTCGAAAGCCGTACGGTCGTGAAACTCAGCCACCTGAGAGACGAGAGAGAGATCGTTGTTTTGCTTCATTTATTTATTATCCTTGCCACCGAAATCTATATCGGTAATGTCACTGTCAATATTGTCAAAATCGTCGTTTTGTTCTTCCTTTTTGCGTCCGAACTTACTATTATAGTTATAGCGTACCATGAACATCTGTCCCAAACCAAGACATGCCACAAGCAATCCTATGCCAACAAGAGAGTCGGCACCGAGAAGCCATAAGAACAAAGCCAGACCTGCACCGATTGAAACGTTGCGCACTCCGCGACGCCACAGATAGTCGGGCGACTTCTTGCTGAGTGGCATCTCGCCTTCGCCGATTGGTTGTCCATGCTCCATAGCCTTCTCAGCCAGACGCACACGGTCGTTGTGGCGACGCACCATATATCGTAGGATGAGCAATACGATGATGAGCGGCATGAAGAGGAACAGGAGTACGACACCAAGCAAGAGTATGGTTATCACTATGCCAACAAAACCCGATGTGCCAAGAAAGGCAAACCATGAGAACGGGTCGGAGAATCTGCTCGGATCATACCGGTTGCTGTCGTTTATGTCGTCGGCATCGGTTGTAGCGTCATAAGCAGTGGTATCAATGGGCTGTACCGTCGACGAAGTGTCGGAGTAAGCCTCAATGCCATTGTCGGCCTTCGTGTCGTCTACTACTGCGGTGCGCGGAGTATGTCGGTGGCGCTGTGCCTCCATGGGCACCGCGCTGCCCAAAAGCATAACTGCTACAAGTGATAATAATATCTTTTTCATATTCTGTAGTTTTTTCTATTTTGATTACAATGGTTTGACGCAATGCAAACTGAATAAGTTGCACAGCATAGCAAAAATACTACAAATTAACAAAAACACAGAAAAACCGTTGGCTATATTTTCTCATCATCAGCAAATGAAGTAATTTTGCCGCTGATAATCCACAATAATATTATGACCACATCATTATGACCACAATCATACAAAACGAAAACGCGACTATAGACGGTCTTAAATGCAACGTCTTCGCTACTGAGCGCCCCGAAGTGCTGCTTATACAGCCATCAGCACGCCATGAGAACAAGAACGACGGCATCAATCGTGAAATTGAAACATTGGCTACAAACGCTACAAAGGGCTTTGCCATAGCCTTCTTCGACACCGTGGAATGGGCAAAGGCGCTGATGCCTTGGCATGACGAAGCTGTGTCGCGCGACGATGAAGTGGGCAGACATGCGCAGGACACTCTGAAGTATATCACCGAGAGTCTTATGCCATGGATGCACGAGCGTTTCGGTCAACTGCCATGTATGATTGGCGGCTACTCACTGGGCGGATTGTTTGCACTTTGGGCAGCCCGACAGTCAACGGCTTTCAGCGCAGTGGCAGCAGCATCGCCATCGCTATGGATAAAGGGATGGGCGGATTATGCCGACCAAAACAGCCTCAACGCACAGTTGGCATACGTCAGTCTGGGCGACCGCGAAGAGCATTGCCGCAACCAGCGCATGGCTCGCATAGGCGACTGCGTGCGCCATGAACACCTTACGCTTGCCGCACAACTGGGACCTTCGGCTACAACGCTCGAATGGAACAATGGCGGACACTTCGGTGAAGAGGCTGAACGCACGGCTAAGGCATTCGCGTGGTGCATCGAGAATATAAACAAAGCGGGCTGAAAGCCCAATAAGCACATAGCCCAGGGCAGCGTCCTGGGTGTACAGATAGATAAAAGCAAAACGCCCTGTAAGTGCAAAAGCATTGATAATTAACGCTTTTGCCCTTACAGGGCGCATTGTTATTTGCGATACTTTTACCCAGGGCGGTGCCCTGGGCTATGTGCTTATGCCCCTTTGGGGCGTGCTGCTTTGACTTTTATATTTATTAGTCAGCAATAGTCTGCTTCTTCTTTGCATTCTCCATCTTCTTGAGAATGTCGGCAGGGATAGCCTTCTTGTTAACCAAGTAGTCCATTGTGTTAGCTACGATGTAGTTCTTGGTCATGTACCAGATACCCTTGTACTTGCCAGTTTCACCCCAAGAGTTCTTCACCATATAATATTCCTTGCCAAACTGGTCCTTAGCGAGACCGTAGATAAGCATACCGTGGTCGTCGGTGAGCTCCCAGTTGTCGAAACGCTGCTGGCGCTGCTCTGCTGTAGGAGCAAGCTCAGGAACCTTGCAACCGAGTGAGTCGATGAGGCTGATACGCTTGCCAGGAGTCAGCTTGAGCCAGTGAGCCATATCGCTACCAGCCATGCTCTCCATAGCCTTGTTGTCGTAGAAGTAAGCCAGACCGTCGCGTGTGAAGCCGTCCTCGCTAACGTCGCCACCCCAAGCTACTGTGTAACCAGTCTTAACGGCGTTCTCGATGATGCGAGCCATATCCTCTACTGGAAGGTTCCATGACAATGGGTTGCGCCAGTTGTCCTGTACCTCTACCGGATACTGTGTGTAGTAAGGCTTGTGTGAGAAGCTTGTGATAGATACATAGTCGTCGAAGTTGAGGCCGAGGCTTGCTGCAAACGACTTCGGAGTGTACTCCTTGCCATTGTATGTGAACTTCTCTGGGCACTTGCCGAGATAAGCGTCGAGGATGCCCTGGAGTCCAACCTTCCACTGGCCAGAAATCTTCTTAGCCTTGTTCTTTGAGATAGCAGCTACATATGGTTCGAGCATTGAGAAGAACTCGTTGAAGTTGTAGAGCGAGTCGCCTGTCAATGAACCCGGGAACGGCATAGCATTTTCAGGACAGATACCATAGTTCTTAAGTACATAGAGCACGTCGTAAGCCGAACCACCCTGTGCAAACTGGCAGTCGCCATGCAGACGTACCACCTGAACGGCACGGTCCATATAGTTCTTGTTAGCTACGAAAGACTCGCAGAGGTCGTAAGTCTTGCCTGTAGCCTTGAGAATTTCGGCCTCGAAGAACGAGATTGTTGAGTAGTCCCAGCATGTACCGCTACGGTTCTGGTTCTTGATACTTGTGATAGGATTGGCCTTGATTGTCGTGAAGACCGGCTTGTTGCTCTGTGCAGCATCCTTCTTGGTGTCTGCACTTGCGCCTACTGCTACGAGAGCGAGAAGGGCGAGAGTAAAGATTTTCTTCATTTCTCTGAGTTGTTGGTTTTATTATTGTTATTTTACTGTATTATAGTTCTGTACTTATTATTTGTTCTGCGCCATAAACTCCTCTACATCCTTGGGATGATAAGGAATGCGGTGCTCACCGAGGAATCGGCATCCGTCCTTTGTGATGAGGATATCGTCCTCGATACGTATACCACCGAAGTCCTTGTAGGTCTCAATCTTGTCGAAGTTGAGGAACTCGGCACAATGACCCGAAGCCTTCCAGTCGTCGATGAGTGCCGGAATGAAGTAGATGCCCGGTTCGTCAGTCACAACGAAGCCTTCCTCAAGACGGCGACCCATACGCAGGCAGTTGGTGCCAAACTGGTCGAGACGCGGACGAGTTTCTTCGTCGAAGCCTACATTTATCTGGTCGAGGTTCTCCATATCGTGCACATCCATACCCATCATGTGGCCGAGTCCGTGAGGCAGGAACATGGCATGAGCACCTGCAGCTACCGCTTCGTCGGTATCGCCCTTCATCAGTCCGAGTTCCTTCAGGCGCTCGGTCATGAGGCGACATACAGAGAAGTGTACGTCCATATACTTCACACCTGGCTTGGCTACGTCAAGTGCATGGTCGTGACAAGCCTCAACAATGCTGTATATCTCAAGCTGACGCTGTGTAAACTTGCCGTTGACGGGGAATGTACGTGTATGGTCAGAACAGTAGTTGTTGATAGTCTCGCCACCGCAATCGCACAATACGAGACGGCCGCTCTCAAGTTCTGCCATCGACGGACTGCCGTGCATAATCTCGCCATGCTGGCTGAAGATAGTCGGGAAGCTGACCATAGCGCCATACGAGTTGGCTGTACCGTCAACCTGTCCTGCTACAAACTTCTCGGTGAGTCCAGGCTTGGTGATACGCATAGCCGTAGTATGCATCTTATAGCCAATCACCGAGGCACGCTCCAGCTCTTCTATCTCCTGAGCCTCCTTTGTAGAGCGCATTTTTACGATAGCCTTGATAAAATCCATGCTGGCAGCTTCCTTCTGCTGTACGGGATGGATGCCGAGCAAGTCAAATATTTGTATCTTGATGTCGTGGCGGTAAGGCGGCAGGAAGTGGATGCGGCGCTTCTGGCGCATAGCATCGTTGCAGATGGTCTTAAGGCTCTTCATGGGCGCAGTATTCTTCACGCCAACACTCTCAGCCATGTCATGCACGCTGTCAACACTGCCATACCACACAATGTCTTCTATATCGATGTCATTGCCCACAAGCGTCTCGATGTCGTTGTCGATGTCGATAACACCAACAAGTCCATCACGGTTCAATCCGAAATAGTACAGGAACGAAGAGTCCTGACGGAACGGATAGTAGCCATTGGCTGGGAAATTACACGGCGACTCATTATTGCCAAACAGTATGATAATGCCACTCTTTACAAGCTCCTTAAGCTTGGCGCGGCGGTTCACGTAGGTAGCCTTGTCAAACATAATTATACAATTAGGTTTCAAATATGATAATAAAGCATTGCAAAGTTAATAAATTCGAAAGAATAACCAAAATGCAACTGGCATTTTATGTTTTATTATGAGATGAATTGGCAATATGACATAAAATGACTACTTTTGCAGCCGAAAAACATCAACTAAAGGGAGAGAGATTATGACTATTGACAGTAATACAGGACTGGTGCTCGAGGGCGGAGGCATGCGTGGAGTCTTCACAAGCGGAGTGCTCGACGGCTTTATGAAACACAACCTTTACTTCAAATATGTGGTGGCGGTATCGGCTGGCGCTTGCAACGGCCTGTCGTATATGAGCCACCAGCCGCGACGCGCCCGTGTGTCGAACATCGACTATATGGCACGCTACGACTACCTCGGCATGCGCCATCTCGTGACGCACGGTTGCATATTGGACGCCAAACTGCTTTACGACAAATTCCCCAACCAGTATATCCCCTACGACTACAACACCTTCTTCGGCAACGACGCCACATACGAGATGGTCACTACCAACTGTCTGACGGGACGCGCCGAATATCTTCAGGAGCATCACGACCGCCAGCGTCTGACTGACATAGCCCATGCGTCAAGCTCGCTGCCATACGTCTGCAAGATAGTAAATGTAGACGGAATACCTATGCTCGACGGTGGCATTGTCGACTCCATACCTGTAATGCACGCCATTGAGACGGGCCACCAGAAAAACGTGCTCATTCTGACACGCAACCGTGGCTATCGCCCTTCGGGACGCGACCATAAGATTCCACATTTTATATATAAGAAATATCCACGTCTGCGCGTGGCGCTGAGTCGACGAATTCAGGCTTACCGCCAGCAACTGGAAATGGTGGAACAGCTTGAGGATGAGGGCAAAGTGATATGCATACGCCCCGAACGTCCGATGGAGGTGACCCGCATGGAGAAGGACACCGCCAAACTCGAACGACTCTATGAAGAGGGCTTTGCACTGGGCGAAAAGTTCTGTATTGAGCACAAGGATGATTATTTATTCTAAAAATAATGAAAAATGCTCCCGTAAAAGCAAAAATCACTTCCGAGAACATACACATTTCACGAAAAATGTTATACCTTTGCGCCCGAAAAGAACCTATAGAACTTTTTTTGCGCAAATATGGACATCATTCAAACTATCGATTCGGTCGACAAGTCGGCTACTGTGTATCTCAACAATGACATGGGTAGCATTGCAGATAATACATTTTGGACTTTTTCGTCGCGCCTGATTTGGGTGCCTGTGGCTTTGTTTTTTATCTATTGTATCTTCAAAAACAACAACCGCAACTGGCGAATGACAGTCCTGGCTGTGATTACACTCGCCATCACGATAGCAATGTGCGACCAGATTGCTTCATCACTGTTCAAGCCATGGATAGCACGTTTGCGTCCGTCGCACAGTTTGCAGATAGCCGATTTGCTGCACTATGTCAACAACTATCATGGCGGACCATACGGATTCATGTCAAGCCATGCTGCCAACGCATTCGGAGCTGCTGTATTCGGCTTGAAGATCATAAAGAAACGCTACTTCACAATATTCATCTTCTCACTCGCTCTGATAGTAAGCTACTCGCGCATATACCTTGGCGTGCACTATCTGGGCGACGTGGTGTGCGGAGCCATTACAGGAATGTGTGTAGGATACCTTATGTATATGTTGTTCAAATACATCCATACGCGCTTCGCAATGTTCAATCCGATGCTAAGAGCACAAAGAATTTAAAACTTTATTATATAAAATTATGATAGGGTATGCCACAAATGGCATACCCTATTTTTATGTCATTTCAGCAAAAAACACTAACTTTGCATCATCACATTCAACCTAAATAAAAACTATATTAAATAAATCATAAACAATGAACAAAACAAAAGGGTTATTATTCAGTCTGCCTATTGCTGCATTGTGCCTGTTATCGACCGGCATGCATGCTGCCGACAAACAGACTGACTACACCAAGTATGTCAACCCATTCGTGGGCAATGCCGACAACGGACACACGTTCCCCGGAGCATGCCGACCTTTCGGAATGATACAGACCAGCCCCGTAACCGGCGGTGTGGGATGGCGCTATTGTGCCGAGTATGTTTACAGCGATTCTATCATCTGGGGCTTCACACAAGACCATCTTAACGGAACTGGATGTATGGATCTTGGCGACATTCTCGTTATGCCGTCTACTGGCAGCCGTACACGACAGTGGGACCAGTACCGCTCGCATTATGTGAAGACACAGGAGTTTGCCACACCGGGTTATTACTCGGTATATCTTTCTGATGCCAAGGTGAAGGCTGAACTTACCGCCACACCGCATGTTGCTTTCCATCGCTACACCTACGACTCGACCGACTCTACTTCTGTACTTATCGACCTGCAGCATGGCCCGTCGTGGAACGACAAGCAGTATCACTCGCAAGTAAATCTGTGTGAAACCCACTGGGAAGACGCCAACACTCTTGTTGGACATGTACAAAACACCGTATGGGTGAAGCAAGACTACTTCTTCGTAATTAAGTTCAATCGTCCCGTAGCAAGCCACGTCACTCTTGCCAAGGCTGCTGACACGGAGAAGGGCGACCGCATCGTTGCCACTTTCGACGGCATCGACCAGGGCGAACAGCTGCTCATGAAGATAGCCATGTCGACCACAAGCATCAACGGAGCCAAGAAGAATCTACAGGCAGAATTGCCGGGTTGGGACTTTGCTGCCATAAAGACTGCTGCCCACGACGACTGGAACGCCTACTTGAAGCGCATTGACATTGACGGTACCGAGGAACAGAAGCAGAACTACTACACTTCGTTCTATCACGCATTGATACAGCCTAACCAGATAGCCGATGTCGACGGCATGTATCGCAACGCCGACGACAAAATCGTTAAGGCCGAGGGTGGCAAGTTCTACTCCACCTTCTCATGCTGGGACACCTATCGCGCCGCACATCCGTTCTATACTATCGTAATGCCCGACCGCGTAGACGGTATGGTCAACTCGCTTGTTGAGCAAGCCGAAGTGCAGGGATTCCTGCCTATCTGGGGATTGTGGGGCAAGGAGAACTACTGTATGGTGGCAAACCATGCTGTGTCTATCGTTGCCGAAGCTTATCATAAAGGCTTCCGTGGATTTGATGCCGAGCGTGCTTTCCAAGCCATAAAGAAGACCCAGACCGTTTCGCACAAACTCAAGAGCGACTGGGAGAACTATATGAAATACGGCTATCTGCCTACCGACCTTACCGAAGCCGAGTCGGTATCATCGTCATTGGAGTCGATGTACGACGACTATTGCGCCTACGACATGGCTCGCCTTATGGGCAAGAAGCAGGACGAGCAGTACTTTGCACGTCGTTCGCAGTTCTACAAGAACCTCTTCGACAAGTCGACACAGTTTATGCGTCCGCGCCTTTCAGACGGAACATGGAAGACACCGTTCAACCCGAGCGACCTCGCTCATGCCGAAAGCATTGGCGGCGATTACACCGAAGGCAACGCATGGCAATATACATGGCAGGTGCAGCACGACATTCCGGGACTCATCAAGCTGTTTGGCGGACCGAAACCGTTCCTCAAGAAGCTCGACCAGTTCTTCACACTGAAACTTGACAGCAAACTGTCGGACGTAACGGGTCTTATCGGCCAGTATGCCCACGGCAACGAGCCGAGCCACCATGTGGCTTACCTGTATGCTTTGGCAGGTCGACCCTCACGCACTCAGGAGTTGATACGCGAGATATTCGACACTCAGTATCGTCCTACAGTAGACGGTCTTTGCGGCAACGACGACTGCGGTCAGATGTCGGCATGGTACATGCTCTCGGCTATGGGATTCTATCCCGTCAACCCAGTGAGCGGCCAATACGTATTCGGCGCTCCGCAGATGAAGAAGATAACCGTTCACTTGCTTAACGGCAAGACCTTCACTGTCATAGCCGACGGACTCTCTGAGACAAACAAATATGTTGCAAACATCACGCTCAACGGCAAGAAGCTCTCGAAGAACTATATCGACCACGCTGCCATTATGAATGGCGGTACATTGGTATACAAAATGACATCGAAGAAACTGCACGACAAAAATTAAAAAATATAGCCCACCGTCTGATTCAGCGGTGGGCTATATTTTTTATATAAAAAACACCGATTTGAGTCTGTTAGCTTGAATTGTTTACAAGCATGACTGCAATGTTTGGATGTCGCTTTCAGCCCGCATAGTGAGAGCGGGCAGAACCATTTCATACAGCGCTTGCTTCACTTCTTCATTGGGAAATCCTAATATGTAGCCAAACTCATCACTTTTCTTTATCGTAAGATACCCCGACTGATAAAGAAACAACTCGGCACCGCCCCCAGTAACGTCCGACAACTCTAATATGTTACGCATGATAGGACAATTCTCAAAAAGGCTAAGGCGTAGTTCGATATTGTCAACAAACTTTGCAATCATAGATGTGGCTCCAGAGGCAGCCCAGAAATTGCCAAGTTCCTGAGTGTCGAGAGCATTGATGAGGCTGAATGGATTGTATATGTCTATCATGTTACGACGACTGAAATGATAGCCATCGTAATAATTTTTCAGTTTGTCATGAGTTTCTTGTAATGTCCATCCGTTCACCTCTGCCATCCTCGCCAATTCTGGCTTGAAATTTTCGGCAATCTCTTGTTCGGTTATTCCGCATATTGCTGCATATTCAGGCAGGAAACTTATATTTGTGAGATTGTTAAGAACCGAGAATAGTGATATTTGTGTAAACTTGGTGATACCCGTTATGAAGACTATTTTTTCGTACTCATCATCGGCTTTTAGTATAGCAAACACCTCGCGGTACACTTCAGTACATGCTTCATGTTCAGGGGTGTGCCATGAGTGTTGTAATGGAGAATCGTATTCGTCGACAAGTATGGCAACCTTCAATCCTGTCTTCTTGTATGCTGTTTTGATGATACCATCAAATCTGTCGGCAAGCATAGCGGTTGTTTTTGGAGTGATGCCGTACAACTCTTCGTATTCACCAAATCGGATATCAAGATATGAGCGTATAGTCTCGGCATTAGCACCACCACGGCTCATGTCAAGACGAATCACAGGATACTGTTTCCAGTCTTTTTCCAGTTGCATGATTTTCAGCCCATCAAACAAGTCTTTTCTTCCTTCAAGATATGTCTGTAATGTGTCAACAAGCACCGACTTGCCGAATCGGCGAGGACGGCTCAAGTAACTGTATTTTTTGCCGTTGTTCACCAATTTCCAAACAATGTCGCTTTTGTCAACATAGAGATAGTCTTCTTCTCTGATTGTTTTAAACGACTGAATACCAGCAGGTAGTTTCCTATTATTGATGTCTGTCATATCTCGATTCTCCTATTTTTTGTAAAGATACGCCGAATTATCGGAACCGCCAAACTTATTAGTTAAAAAGTAGTGTCCATACGGGGGCATACAAACAAACTACACCGCCTCAACACCTCACCTTATCAACCGGAGCGAGCAGCGCTTCGCTCCTATATTTGCATTTCTAACCGCTCAAAACTGCGAACTGAACGCACAAAGAAATCTTTGATGCGAAATTCGCGAGTTTTGAGCGTGCAGCGATATATCACTCAGATACAGACAGTTAAGTAATGTAGCGATACAAGTGTGCAATGTCTCTCCCCACAAAAATGCTCCTTTTGATTTCAAAAGGACAACTATTGCATTGCAACTGTAGTCGTTTTGCAATGCAATAAGGGCTTCGTTGCACTCCAAAAGTAGTCCTTTTGAAGTGCAACAAAGCCCTTATTGAAAAAAAACACGAAGATGGCACCATCAAAACCACTAAAAACGCCATCTGAAATCTCTATAATCGATTTTTATTTTGTAACACTTTTTTACTGCTTGTACGATATTTGTCTCTATTCGTACTTTTTGTGGAACACCCACAGACAGATGGCACCTGCCAATACCAATGGCACGCCGATAAGGGCAGGATAGTTGAAACCTAAGTTTAAAGACACGGGGATGCCACCAAGCAAAGCACCAAGAGCATTGCCCGAATTGAATCCTGCAAGAATCATCAGAAGCGATATGCTTGAGGCACTGAATCCTCCTTCCATCTGGAGCAATGGGGATATATAGCTAAACCAACAAAGCATGCCGGCACTACCCAAGAATGTGGCAAAGATGATTAGCCATGGAGCAAGATTGCGCAAGAAACGAAACTGCGCTTTCATTCCATTGTTGGCAAGGGCTGCCACATTGGGCACCCAACGATATATCATATAGAGAGTGGTGAGTCCCAACACTATAGACATCATAAATGGTACTCGCCATGAAATGTTATGACTCAAGAATGTTCCCAATGGCACGCCCATCAAATTGGCAAAGGGCATACCGGCACACATCATAGCAACCGCACTTGTACCCTTGCCCTCTTTGGCTATCTTGACTGCAACAATGGCGCCCGTTCCGAAGTAGGCTCCATGAGGCAGACCCTGAATGAATCTGGCACAGAGCAACAGCTAGAAGCTTGGAGCTATAGATGCTATGACAGCACCGATGGTGATAAGCGAGGTGAGGAACATCAATATATTCTTAGGTCGATACTTATGCATCAGTATCAACGAGAAGGCTCCTGCACATACGCCCAAAGCATAAATCGAAATGAGATGTCCCACTTGTGGAATAGAGACGTTCATGTCGTGAGCAACATCGGTAAGAATTCCTTCAATAATAAATTCAGTCATGCCCAAGGTGAATGTACCTAAGGCAAGGGCAAAAAGTCCTTTTTTCATTTTGCGTGTGTGTGTATGATAATATCCTAAAAACAATTATTGGTGGCTGTGTGCTTCCACCTTATTAAAGATTAAGTGAGTGCAAAGTTACTACAATTTTTTATAAGCATTCATATTGTTGATATTTTAGCCATTGTCCTATTTTATAAATTCCCAATAACCGCCAAAAGTGGGAAAAACAAATTAATGTATACTCTTTGGAGATAATCTTGCACATTTTACAATATCTTTTCGTATTTTTGCATTTATCTATTATTAATATACTGTATCAGTATGGAGGGTAAGCGTTGAACAAACTCGGTGCAGAACAGCAAGAAGAATAATCTATAGAATATGACAATAGAAGAAATACAGGCTCACAAAGAATGTCAGACGTTCGACTGCAAGAGCATACAGATTGACCCGAAAGCGTTAGCTGTACCCATTGTGGCTATGGCTAATGCCGATGGTGGTGTGCTTGCCATTGGTGTTTCTGACAAAACTCGTAGAATAGAGGGAATTGATGGAAACAAAGAGCGACTGAATGAGTTGCTTCGCGCTCCTTTCGATTTCTGCAATCCGTCTGTAAGGGTCAAGTGTGAATATTTGCCATGTACAGACTATGAAGGTCGAGAGAACCGCATCCTGCTTATGCACATTCCTGCAAGCGTTCAACTTCATACCAACCAAGCAGACGAATGTTTCATGCGTGTAGGCGACAAAAGCAAGAAACTCAATTTTGACGAGCGTATGCAGCTTCTCTACGACAAAGGCGAACGCTACTACGAGGACAAAGATGTTTATGACGCCACTATCGATGATGTTGACATGAATCTCGTGAGTGACTATATGAATGTCATAGGCTACGGAAAGTCTGCCATGGAGTATCTGAGAGAGAATAACGATTTTGTTACAGAGAAAGATGGTAAGCAGAAGGTAAGCACCGCTTGCATTCTTCTTTTCGGAAAGAATCCTCAGCGTTTCTTTCCACGTGCCCGCACTCGTTTCATCCGCTATGAGGGTACAGAGGAAAAGATTGGTACTGAGATGAACGTTGTCAAGGACGTGACATTCGAAGGAACCATACTTCAGCAGGTTAGAAGAACCATTGACTATCTGGAAACGCAGATTCGTGAGCACTCATTCCTTGGAGAAGACGGTCGGTTTATCACCAATCGCAACTACTCAAAATATGCTATACAAGAAATGGTAGTGAATAGTTGCTGCCACAGAGCATATAACATCAAGGGAACAGAGATTCAGATAAAGATGTTCGACGACCGTATTGTCTTCGAAACGCCTGGAGATTTGCCAGGATTGGTGCGCCCAGACAATATTCGCCACACTCATTTCTCACGAAATCCCAAGATAGCCCAATTCCTCAAAGCATACAAGTATGTCAAGGAGTTTGGCGAGGGTATTGATCGTATCTGTAATGAGTTGGAAACAAAGGGCTGCGCAATCCCATCGTTCCATATTGACGCTTTCATTCTGAAGGCAACTTTAATGGCTGAATGGACAATGGAAAAGGAGCTTGACCGCCTAAGTACCGCCCAAGTACCGCCCAAGTACCGCCCAAGTACCGCCCAAGTAGAAAAGTTAGTGACAGTAATGAACGATGATTATATTGATGTTTCTGAGATGATGAAACTATGTGGAATTGTCAGACGTAAAACAATGCATGATAGTTATATCGCTCCTGCACTAGCAGATGGCAGTATTGAACGGAAATATCCAGAACAACCAAACCATCCAAAACAGATGTACCGTATAACGGAGAAGGCAAAGAGTTGGAAGAAATTAGATGTTTTTTTGACTTAAAATGACAATTATGTTTAACAATCGCACTTGGCTTGCCTTTGCCAACAGAAAAAGGTGCAGACATACAGATGCAATCCATTGTCTTGGATTCATCAATTGGAGAATGGGAAAAGCACGTTTTTCTATTGGAGATATAGTGTATCTTTTTATGTCAGATGAACGTTGTGTACGATTCAAGATGGTGGTAACTGCTGAGAATTACAAACGTGAAGACCAATCGTTTTGGGTCGTTACACCACCAAATGACATTACTTATAAACTTGAACTACTTGAAGAATATGAAGGCACAATGCTTTCTGAAAAAGAGCTATGTAAATATGGCTTAAAAGGAGGTAGGTCTCTTGAAGTTCCTAATTGCAACAATAAAGAACTTATTGGTTACATCAAATCTATTTTCTAACTATGAAAGGCGACGCACAACCCCTAATAAAATTCTTTGATGGATCGGACAAGCGATTCATCATACCTCTGTATCAGCGCAACTACGACTGGAAGGAGGAAAACTGTGAGCAGTTGTTCCAAGATTTGATGAAGCTCCATAATAGTGACCGTAGGAGTCACTTCTTTGGTAGTATCGTATCTTAAAACAGAAGGAGAACGTGGACAAATGGTCTACAAGATAGGCGACTCATATTTAGAAAACAACGCGATAATGAATAAAGCCCTAAAAATAGGATTAAAAGAACTCATCAACAAAGGTGAAATATTAAAGGGCGGATAAAAAGGCGAATAACACATAGTTTCAAATGTTTTACTTTCTCTAAAAAAGCTCTATTCTATTGAATACCAATATATTGCAAAAGGCGAATAAAAGGGCGGATACTTTTGTGCACAAATCTTACTATCAAGAATGTCTGCATATGAACTTATGCTTCACCAAAGTATCATGCGCATTGATGTCATGTCATCTACTATTGCATTCTATTTGCTGCGACACAACTCTTAAGGAGCTGTGCCGCAGTTCTTTTTTATATTTACTTCTTCTTCGGCGACTTCGTCAGTTTATACGCCACGTGCATCATCACATAATTAGGTATAGTGTTACGCCATACTTCTGTGCGTCCCTGTGCATTCACCGTATATGTGGTGTTGGACAATTGGTGGAGGATGTCGAAGCCTTCGGCTGTAAGGGTGAGTCGGCCCTTGCAGAATGAGCGTGCGAGCGAGGCATTCCACACGAGGTCGTCGGTATTCATAGAGCTGTCGCCATAGCCACGGCGGGAGTATTGCTTCAGGTCTGTGGCAAGCTGAATGCCGAGCGGCAACTTATAGGATAGCGTCATGCCGTAGTTGTAGTCGTAGGCGTTAAGCGTCTGGAAGTTGTCGCGATTGCTTGTAGAGTTGCGCCATTGTGCGTCGGCAACGAGAGCCAGGCTCAAGTCGTCCTTCTGGAACGACAGCTTCAGATAGTCGCGCAGTATAGATGTGTAGACACGGCTCAATACGGAGGCTGCGTTGTTGATGTCGGCATCGTAGGCTATGTCGAAGTCGGTACTCTTGGTGTAGTCGAGCGAGAGGCGTGTCTCTATGCCAAACAGTCCCTTCTTGTCGAGTTTGCCAGAATAGACAACATAGGGATTGAGAGTCCAGTTGCCCGAATGCACGTTGTCGCTCATATAGGCGTAAGCACCTGTTTGCGTATTATAGGTAGTGCGTGTGCCTATCATGTCGGTATATACCGAGCCGTTGACGGCAATCGACAGACTGCTCTTGTTCTTGAAGATAAAGTTAACATAACTATTGATGTTATGCGTTACGGATGTCTTCAGATTAGGGTTGTTGACGCGGCGGGCAAGTGGGTTGATATCGTTGTCTATCGGCATAAGCGACTCCATGCTGGGTTGGCTACAGTTAAGGCTATAGCTGGCATTTAATTCAAGCTTATCGTTCCATTTGTTGAAGTACAGCGAAGGTTCCACAAGCCACTTGCGGCGAACAGCCGTTGTGTCGACCGAGGCACAGCGGTAGTTGATGCGCTCGCGCACAAGACGGTAGGGCAGACTCAACGAGAAGTAAGTGTTGTTATGGTTGTACAGCAGAGTAGGCTCACCTTTATACTGACGTGTCAGCAAGCGGTATGTCTTGCTATTCTGCATGTCGAGAGCAAGGAGCAGGGAGTCGCGGGTTGATGGCAAGCGGTCGAGCTGCTGCTGGTCGAAACGGTTGTACAAACCACCAAGCCGCTCAAGACGATAGTTGAGTTGGTTAGTAGAAGTCATGTTCTGATTATATGCCTGGCTCAATCCTACCTGCCAATTATTCAGCTTAACGGAGTAATTGGCTGATGCACCATAGTTGTAGGAATTGTTGTGGCTGTCGGCATAGACACGACGCAGGTCGTTCTTGTTCTCGCGCAGATACTCGTTGTTAGAAAGGCTGAAACTGTCCTGAGGCTTGTTGGATGTGTAGCTGCCGTTCAGATTGAAGCCAAGCATGTCGCCCCAGGGCAGGACAAATCCAAACATAAGGTTCTCGTTGACTGATGTTGTGTGAAACTTTGTAAGGCTTATTGTCTGCGAGCGGTTGGTGGGAGAATCCGCAGCCATATTGCCTTCCGAATCGAATGTGGCACGCTCTGAAGAGGAGTTGTTGGTACCGTCGCCATAGTTGAACGATGTTGACGACTGCAGATAGAACTTACTCTCATCGGTATACGTTATCTGGTTGTTGGCATACAGGCGAAATTCCTTCTGTACGGAGGTTGAGGCAGAACGGTTGAAGATGTTGCCTGCCGAGGCAAACTGTTCGCTTGAAGAGCGTGTGATGTCGGTAACATCGTTCCATGAAGCTATGGCATCGAATTGCTCGCGCAAGCTGCCTGCCTTGTTCTGTGTGCTAAGACTCGTGCCCACCTGCTTGGTGATAGTCTGACCTTGCGGACTGTTCGACGGACTCCAGTCGCCTTCTCTTCCTGGACTGCGATTCTCATTGACGTTGTTTACATTGCCAAAGACGGAGAAACGGGTGCGGTCATCGTAGTAAAGTCCGAAGAGACGCGCCATGTAGCGTTGGCGTGTGCCTCCTGCCACTTCGGCATTCGATATGTATCCACGGTTGTACTCACGCTTCAGCTCCACGTCCATAACGTAGTCTTTCTTCTCCACTTCCTTGCCTACAAGTCGGCTTTTCTCTGTCGACTTGTTGTATACCTTAAGGTCCTGTACCGTGTAGTGAGGCAGATTGTCGAGCATAATCTTGTTGTTGCCCTTGAAGAAGTCCTTGCCGTTGAGCGTAAGGTAGTCTATCTTCTTGCCATTTATATAGATGTCGCCATTGCTCTTGATCTCAGCTCCAGGCAACTGGCGCACGAGGGCGTCGAGCATAGAACCGTCGGGTACGTTGAAGGCACTGGCATTATACACGAGTGTGTCGCCACGATAGGTGAACTTAACCTTGGTGCCCGTAACCACCACTCCGTCCAAGTCCACCTCTTTATATATGTCGCTTTGGGCGAGTTTCTTCAGGTTTAGGTCGGGCATCTTGAAGCCGCGGTTGCGTGCCACGCGCTTAATCTCGTAGTCTTGACAGTTGGTAGCATAACCCTCACACTCTGCCTTGACAATATATTTCGCAGGCTTAGCATCAACATCAAAGCTTGCAAAATAGTTACCATACAATCCTTTGCAGGTGATTGTGTCGACCACCGTACTGTCCTGGCGCATCAATGTGACATGAGCCTTAAGCCTCACACCCGTAAACGAGTCCTTGACAATCTGTCCCAGCATTACAGTACGCTTGGGCTTGTCGGTCTTGGCGTTTTGTGCTGCTCCCCCTATCACATTAAAGAGGAGGAGAAGCAATAACGGTAAAAGATACTTTGTTTTCATAAGTAAGAAAGGTTAGTTGGATGTTTCTACTGTTTCCTTAAACCCTCGTGCACCATCTTCACAAATCCTCCATTGGTCACAATGTCCTTGACATCGTGCTGGCCAATGTGCAGACGATACTCTATGATTCCGCCTTTATGATGGAATGGAGCGGTAGAGAGATAACGCCAGTTGTCATCTTGGGCATTCGAGGCAACGTAGTCCACCCATGTGGTGCTGTCGTTCTGCTGGCACAGGAATGGGGTATTGCGGCTTTCAGCCCACGACAATCCCTTGAGCGGAATGTTTGAGGCAGAGCCATAACCGTCGAGACGCAATATAGAGAGACACTTGCCCTCGCTCCACACGCTAAGCGTAGCATCAACAACCGAACAGCTCGAAAGACACTCAAGCACATAGTCGCCCTCTTCCTTAGCCTCCTTGCGGCTCATGACAAACTCAATAGGCTGGTTGCTCTTGTCTGCCCTGATGCGTATAGGATTCATATCCATACACAAAGGGTCTTCGTCCGACCAACCATAAATGGTCTCACCAAAGTTCTTGGCGACTTCTATGTTCCAGCCATTCTGCGAAGTCAAATCCCAGTTGTTGCGGTCCATATAGATGCCGTTGTGCGTATTTTCCAATCTATCGTATTCTCTGCCTTTTTTCTGCATCTGTATGCCTATCATCACAAACATAATGAATCCTAACGTCATCGCCACAATCCAAATGCCCGAAAGCATAGCTATAATGCCCATTCGCATTGGCTTGGGTTCTGACTTAAAGGAACGGACGATAAGGAGCAACGGCAACAGAGCTGCTATGAAACAACACAAAGCCGACACTACTATATAGAACTTCATGTAAGGTATAGAGGCCATAAAACTTAGGGTAATGTCGTCATTGGTGAAGAGTCGTATGAACGGGTCGCCTATCACGGCGTAGGCTATCGAGAATATCAGATAAGCCAAGGCAAAGGCTGTCAACGCAGAGAAGCTTATAAGCGCAACTGTCTTTATGCAGAACCTCACAATCTCGGCAATTCTCGACAATACGCTGCCACCCTTGCCACGCTTTACATTAGGCTTCACCTGCTCCTCAGCCTCGGCAATTATAGCCTTGCTTATCGACTCGGGAGTAACCTCCTTGCCCGTCATGCTTAGTCGTTCCTCGGTTGTACGTGCCATAGGAGCCACAAGCCACAACACTATATAGATGATTATTGGCACGAAGAAAAGAAAACCTAACAAAGGACTGATGAAATAATAACGGAATGTCTGGTTGAGGACAAATATCGCTAAAAGGAACAGAACTATGCCTACTCGCCATACAACGATGTCGCCACCACCACAATAATGACACAATCCGGAAATAACTCCACCACCTATCTTATCCTTGCCGTCACGATAGAAACGATGGGTGGTCACGTGATGCAGCACACGGTCGATCCATTTTCCGCCAATAGTTTCTTCGGCTGTTGTATTGCTGTCGGTATCGTTGGAAGTATTTGAATAGCTTTGGCTTTGAGCTTTGCCTTCTCCTTCGCCTTGGTCTTCTCCTTCGCTTTGCTCTTTGTCCTCGCTGCCAGCTTCTGCGTCAGAAGTTTCTTCTATCTTAGAATCAGCAACTTCTTCCACCCCACTCTCCATTTCGTCGGGATTGCCAATGCTGCTGATAATCTGCTTCACGGTGTCGATGTCGATAGCAGTCATGCCACTCTCCTTCAAGCTCCACAGGTGTTCTGCCACACGATGCTCAATGTCGTCGAATATCTCGTCGCCTCCATCGCGCTTGGCAAAATAGCTGCGCATGTTGTCGAGATAGTTCTCAAGAAGTGTGCAAGCGTCCTCGTCGATGGCGTAGAGCGTACCGAAGAGGTTTATGTTGATGTTCTTCTTCATAATTTCATTCAGATTTAAGAGTTATTCTTTTGGTTTTATGTTCTTTAATACGTTTACGGTGTGGGCTATCTCCTGCCACGCCTTGTCGAGTTCGCTAAGCGTAGCCTCACCATCGGGTGTAAGAGAATAGTATTTGCGCGGGGGACCTTGTGTTGACTCCTGCCACTCATATCCGAGCAATCCATCCTTCTTCAGGCGCGTAAGCAGAGGATAGAGCGTTCCCTCCACCACTATCAGCTCCGCCTCCTTCAAGTTGGCTATAATATCGCTGGCATAGGCTGCACGATGGCGCAACAGTAACATAATGCAATACTCAAGCATTCCCTTACGCATCTGCGATTTAGCGTTGTCTATATTCATTGCTTTCGGTTTTAAATGCGTTAGTATATGTTTTCGGTTGCAAATGTATGCATAATCTAAGTACTATGCAATACATAGTACTGTAAAACTAACAATATTAAGCCTATATTTAACCTTTGTTTGCAGTTTTACATTAGTAATAGACTTAAGAAAAAACAAAAAAGATAGCGAACTTACTTTAATTACATACAAAAAAAGCGCTATGAAAAGGGCAAAAGCAACATAATAAAATACTTTTGCACTTTTCATAGCGCTATGCTATGCTATAAAAATTCTTCTCTTAATTGTTAAAGGCTGATTTTCTTTTTCGCACCCTTACTTTCGTTGCTTAAACGGTCGAGCGACGTAACGATGTAAGTATACTTCTGCTTGCCGCCTTCGTATGGCAGACGGAGCATCGTTTCAGGTGTGATGCCTACGATCTTCGACGGGTCTTCAAGATTTATCTTTTCGCCCTTCTTAAAACGATAGACTACAGATTTCTTAACCTCATCGCCCCACTTCTTTGCCTTAGGATTGGTCCAGAACAATACCGGACCGTCGGCTGTCCATATAACAGCAAGCTTCTTTGGCTTCTTAGGAGCCTTAGAGTCGATGAACGGCATACGCGGCTGCAAGGCCGGATAGCGCCAATAGTTGGTGCGCAGCATTGTGCCATAGTTACCTATATTGTCTACAGCTGCCTTGGCATACCACAATACTGTGCCCTGAACATTCTGCTGCTGCTGATGCAGTGCAAACTTGGCAGGCATCTGATTGATGTTAGGATTGTTCAAATCAGCAGCCTTTACAGTACGCTCCACATCCTCGCCAATGAACAACGGACGCTTAGATGCGTAGCGGTTCCACCAACCGATGAGTGTTTGATAGTCGGCTGCCTTGTGACCTATTTCCCAGTAGAGCTGTGGCACGGTATAGTCAACCCATCCGTTGTTGACCCACAGCAGTATGTCGGCATAAAGGTCGTCGTAGTTCTGCGTACCATTGGTATTACTACCTACCTCAACACCAGCACGCTTGTTGCGGTAGATGCCAAACGGTGAAATGCCGAACTTTACCCAAGGCTTGATTTTGTGTATGCTCTCGCTACACTCCTTGACAAACATATTCACATTGTCGCGACGCCATTCGGCACGGTCGGTAATGCCATTGTTGTACTGCTTGAAGTCGCGGTCGTCAGGTATCTCTTTTCCTGCCACCGGATACGGATAGAAATAGTCGTCCATATGGATGCCGTCGATGTCATATCGGGTCACGATGTCGTTGACAACGCTAATGATATACTCGCGGTTGCGGGGCTGTCCGGGATTGAGAATGAACTGTCCTTCGTAGGCAAACACGCTGCTCGGGAACTTCATCAATCTATGGCTAAGGTGCAATGCTCTTGTCGTCTTGGTCTTGGCACGATAGGGATTGATCCATGCGTGCAGTTCCATACCACGACGGTGACACTCGTCAATCATCCACTGCAGAGGGTCCCACATAGGCGAAGGAGCCTGTCCCTGCTTGCCGGTGAGGAATCGGCTCCACGGTTCGATGTCGCTCTTGTACAGCGCGTCGCACTCGGCGCGCACTTGGAAGAAAATGGCATTGACACCATCCTTCTGCAACTCGTCGAGCTGATAGCTGAGCGTCTGCTGCATCTTCTGCGTCGACATACCGATGAACTGACCATTTACACACTGAATCCAAGCTCCGCGAAACTCTCGTTTGCGTGGATTGTACGTGTCGGCATTAGCATAAATTGCGGTACCGATTATCATCAGCACCATCATAAGGATTTTTGTTCTCATTTAGATTGATTTAGATATTTTTTTGATTACGCTGTATGCTTTGTATAGTCCGAGTTCGCCAGCCTTGCTAAGGTCGGCAATTCCCTCGCTCTTCAGTCCGTTCTGTACACGTGCCAATCCACGGTTGTAGTAGGCCTCAGCCAGACTGTGGTCGATGTTTATGGCTCGTGTGAAATCGTCAATGGCATGCGTATAGTCGCGTTCGGCCATATATACACAACCACGATTGTAGTACAGATACTGATTGTCCTTGTCGGCCTGTATTGCCAAACCGAGATCTGCCACTATGCGCGCCGACTTCAACGATGCTGTAGTAGCGTCGGCCTTAGCGTTACGTGACTGCGTGTCAAACTCGTTCATCATTGTCTGGCAATAGGCTCGCTGCCAAAGCGCAACGACAGATGTAGAGTCAAGATCCAGACTGGCCTCAAGGTCGGAGATGGCACCCTCGTAGTTCTGTACTACCGTCTCTGCCACAGCTCTCTGCACAAGTGCAGCGGCAAGCTCATGCTGGCCTTTCGTTGTGCCAACAACAGTTGTGAGCGAATCGACACGTTGCAGCATGCGTCGTGAAGCCACTTCGTCCATCGGCACCGTACCACACACTACATATAGACGTGGCTGCGGATGAGCACTGTTGAAGGATTCCACCTTTTGCGCGAAGGCATGATATGTGTGCACATCGTTGGCCATCGGAGCAAACGACAGATGATACATCGGCTGGGCGTCGAGACCTGTTGCACGGTTCTGCACACGTCCGCGATACTCGCTCTTGTATTCATGCTCGGCGTTGTTCTCGTCGGCAACGACAATCTGGTTGTACTTGTTGGGGTCGATTTCGCTGCGTCGGCGCATCTGCTTACGCTTGCTGTTGCTCCATCGTGGCTGAATGCCAAGACGCTTGTCCATCTGCGCCTTCATGATACGGAACTCGTCCATCTCTGCCTTAGCTGTCATGCCGAGGCGGCGATAGCAGTTGGCGCGTGCCGACAGACCCGTCCAGAAGTTGGGATATTCGTCGATCATGCGTGTATAGTCGCGAATGGCAGCACGCAGATTGCCCGTCTTGTCGAGCAGTATGGCACGGTTGTATATAGCCAGAACGTTGTCGGGCTCCATACGTATCACGTAGTCGAAGTCGGTGATGGCTCGGTTGTCGTCGCCCAGCTGCATACGCAGCAGTCCACGATTATAATGAGCAAGGAAATTGTCAGGGTCGAGATCGAGCGCCGTATCATAGTCGGCCATAGCACCACGCAGATTGTTAACGTTGTAACGTGCCAAGGCTCGATTGACGTAGTTGCCTGCATTCTTAGGCTTCAGATGTATCGACTTGCTCAGATACGTATCGGCATCACGCCACTTGCTTCTCGACAGCGATATCATGGCACGTGTGTTCCATGCGTCAGCATCGTAGGGGTCAACTTCCAGACTGCGGTCGAGCCAGTGGTCGGCTTTGGTAGTATCCTTTTGCGCCAGATACACCTGCGCCTTGAGCGAATAAGCTGGTGCAAACTTCTTCCACTTCACGATGACGGTGTCGAGGTCGAGCTGGGCACGACTGTAGTCCTTGTCTTCCACACGGCATAGCGCACGGTTGTACCATGCGCTTTGGTTCTGCGGATTGAGGCGTATGGCTGCATCGTAATCGGTTATGGCCTGCGCATAGTGCTTCTGTCGAATGCGACATAGTCCGCGCAGCTCATACATATTATATATATAAGGGTTGAGTCCGATGGCGTGCGTCACGTCCGACTCGGCACCTCCGAAATCGTCGAGATAGAACTTGGCAAGGCCTCGAAAAAACCAAGGCTCGTAGAGATATGGCTTTGCCGTGAGCACCTGATTGAAATACTGTATCGACAGCACGTAGTCTTCATAGTACAGCGCACTGCGTCCCGACACCATAAGGCGGTCGGTATTATATTGGGCTGAGGTGCGCTGGGGCGTGAGCACTAACACCATTATTGCAACAAGCATCACTCCATAGCGCCAAGGGTATGGCGTTATGGAGCGGACATTGCATTGATGCAACAGATATTTCATTATTTGTGAAATGGTCATACGATTATTGTTGGTATGCCCCATATGTATCGTTGGGGCCTTTTTATTTCTTAGGGGCCTTGGTGCGGTAAGCACAGCGGAAGCGTCCGAGCAGCAGATTCTTCAACTTGCCTCGCACCATCTGTCGGCGCATGGGCGAGATGCGGTCGATGAACATCTTGCCGCCAAGATGATCAAACTCATGCTGCATTACGCGGGCAAGATAACCTTCCACCCACTCGTCGTGCTCTACAAAGTTCTCGTCCTGATATTTCACATGTATACGTGTAGGACGTGTCACACTCTCGTGAATTCCGGGCAAAGAGAGGCAACCCTCCTCCATTGTCTCCTTCTTCGAATCCTCGTCGTATTCGAGGATGTATGGATTGATATAGACATGGCGGAAGTCCTTATACTCTGGCATGTCATCGCTCAGAACATCAAGGTCGATGACGACAAGACGAATGTCGAGACCTATCTGCGGAGCTGCCAAACCGATGCCGTCGCTGGCTGTGAGTGTTTCAAACATATTGTCCACGAGCGCTGAAAGCTCGGGATATTCGGGGGTAATGTCCTGAGCCTCCTTGCGAAGCACAGGCTGACCGTAAGTGTATATTGGTAGTATCATAATGCAAAAGTACTAATTATAAACTAACCGAAAAATTTATTTAAGAAATATTTTAGATTAGGTGACATAATTATAAAAAAATTGATACCATTGAAAAATTAAAGCACAAAAAAGGAGACCATGGCGAAAAGTCATAGCCTCCTTTTTTATGCTTTTATTGTAAGGATTTATAATCCTTTCGACCGCAGATAGTCCTGCAGAATTATCGTCGCACTTATCTCGTCTACCAACGCCTTGTTCTGGCGTGCCTTTCGGCCTATGCCGCTATCGATTATGGCTTTATGGGCAAGCACAGATGTGAAACGCTCATCGAAAAACTCGATGGGAATATTGGGCATCTGCTTGCGCCACTGCGCCACAAACTGCTTGACACGCGCCAAGTTCTCGCTTGGCTCGCCATTAAGTTGGCGTGGTTCGCCTATGACAATACGCTCTACCGGCTCACGCGACACATAGTCCTTAAGATATTTCATAAGGTCGGACGTTGCCACTGTGGCCAATCCACCCGGCACTATCTGCAACGGGTCGGTAACGGCCAAGCCTGTACGCTTCTTGCCGTAGTCAATGGAAAGTATTCGAGACACTTTTTTTATTTCTTATATAGCAACCAAGCGCCAGGATACTGACCGATGAGCTGGTCGCGTGAGCTTGCAGCTTCAGTCTTTGTAGCGAATGTTGCAGCAACAACACGATAGAGTCCGCGCTCTGCGTTGTACACAATCTGGGCGTTCTTGCCTGCATTCTTGAGCTGGCTCTGAAGTCCCTCAGCGTTAGCCTTAACTGAGAACGAACCTACAACCACACTGAAATTGCTCAAACCCGAACCGCTAATAAGAGTGAAGTCCTCTGAACGTACAGACACATTGTCTGAGTTGTCAAGAACTGTAGTCTGAGTAGCAGGTTTCTCAACGAGAGGAGCTACTACCGGAGCCTGCTCCTGAACCGGAGCTGCAGGCTGCTCATGCTTGGCCTGAGCCTTATCGTACATTTTCTTATAGGCACTCTCATTCGACTTGCAACTTGTGAAAGACAATGCCACGCAGATACCTACGCACAAAACCAATGATTTCTTCATACCAATGTAGTTATTAGAATTTTGTTTTTAATGTTCTATATTACAGCACCATATTTTGCCACCATTTTAAATGGTGTTCCATGCCATTTAGCTGCGAAATTACAAAATATATTATAATATACGTTCCGAATGGCACATAAAGATTGTTAAAAGTGTCCTTTTGCCTAAAGGTGCTCTCGTTATTCTGCATCCACTGTTATCACTTCTCCGTCGTAAGCCAGTGTCACCCCTTCAGGCATACGCTTCTGAGCATCGGTATAGAGTCCGATATGATGGCACACATGTGTAATGTATGTTTGCTTAGCACCGATGCGATGTGCAAACCGTACGGCATCGTCAACCAACTGGTGTGAGTGGTGGTCTTTTTCAAATCGCAGAGCGTTGACAACAAGAGTTTCCACTCCTTCGAGATACGGCAATTCGGTATCGGCAATGGTCTTCATGTCGGTGATATATGCAAACGAGCCTATACGAAAACCGAGTATGGGCATCTTGCCGTGCATCACCTGTATAGGCACAATGGTCAGGTCGCCCACATGCAGCGGCTCATGAGGCGCTATCTCGTGCAGTTCGAGCTTTGGCACACCAGGATAAAGATGTTCGCCGAAGCAATAAGGCATGATGTTGCGCACATGCTGACATGTCTTTTGGTCTCCATACAGTCGGATTGGACCGAAAACCGAGAACGGGCGCAAATCGTCGATGCCACCAACATGATCATAATGGATATGGGTCAGCAGGATTGCGTCGAACGGCTTGAATGGCAACGGCATTAGCTGCTGGCGTATGTCGGGACCGCAATCAACGAGCACACGTGTGGTAGCCGATTCAACAAGGGCCACGCAACGCAGACGACGGTCGCGAGGGTCGCTGCTGCGACATACGTCACACTGACAGCCCAGCGACGGAACACCACCCGAAGTACCCGTACCCAAGAGAGTGACCTTGAGTGAAGAGTGAAGAGTAAAGAGTGAAGAATGAAGGGAAGAAAGGGAAGTATCCATGAAAATAACTAAAGAATGAAGAATTAGAAATCCTATTGCAACACAAAGGGAAAAAGGGAAAAGCACAGCGCATGCAGGCACATTGATTTTTCACTTTTCCCTTTTCACCATTCCTTTATATGACGTTCACTTCAGGGTGTATTTCAATACCGAACTTTGCCTTCACGTCCTTTATTATCTGCTCGTAAAGCGTCACCACTTCGCTGCCTGTAGCCCCACCACGATTCACCAGTACAAGAGCCTGACGGTCGTGCACACCTGCCCTACCGAGCGAGCGGCCCTTCCATCCGCACTGTTCTATCATCCATCCTGCTGGTATCTTGATATGCTCGTTGTCAACTACATAATGCGGCATTCCCTCGTATTGTGCGGCAAGACGCTCGTATACGTCACGGCCAACAACGGGGTTCATAAAGAAACTGCCGGCATTGCCCATCACCTTCGGGTCGGGCAGTTTGGCCTGGCGTATCTCAATGATGGTATGGCGCAACTCTTCGGCTGTAGGCGTTACTATGCCCTTGGCTTCAAGCGAATGGCGAATGTTGCCATAGTCAAGATCGGGAGTAAATGTGCGTGAGAAGCGATATGTAACATGCGTAATGAGATACTTATTCTTCCACTCGTGCTTGAAGCGGCTCTGACGATAAGCATACTGACAGTCGGCATTGAACATACGCACCACATTGCCTGTAGCTATCTCCACTGCCTCCACATCGAATATCAAATCCTTGGCCTCGGCTCCATAAGCACCTATGTTCTGAACGGCACTGGCTCCCACCTCGCCCGGAATGAGCGACAGATTCTCGGCTCCATGCCATCCGTTTGACACACTCTCAGCCACAACATCATCCCACGTCACGCCCGAACCATAGCTTACAAACACGTCGTCTGCCGATTCAGCGCAAGCGTCAGCCATAACCATAGCCTTGTCGCATATAGCCGAATGAACCACAATGCCTTCATAGTCGCGAGTGAGAAGCAGATTACTACCCTCGCCCACGATAATAAACGGCATATCCGATTGGGCGAGTATACCAGCCACCTGACGAGCCTCGTCAACGGTTTCAAACTCAAGAAAGCGACGGCATCGAGCATCAATGCCAAACGTGTTGTGCGCCAAAAGGCTGCAATCAAGTATATCCTTCATTACATTATTAGTTTCATTAGTTTCCAATGTCCACCTTTGCGGCGGAATGTCAGTTCTGTTTCCAGACCGTTGGCTATGCCGCGAATGACAAATATCTTCTGGTTGCTTTCAGAATATTTCTGACCGTACAGAATGTTATATATTGTGGAATTAGGTAGTTCAGGAGCAAACGACAACCACTGCTCGGGCGCCAGAATACCTTCCATGCTACCGAAGTCGTCGTCGGGATTAGGACCTGTGAACTCAAGCGGGTCGTTTATACTTGCCACCTGGAATGTCGTGTCGTTGACAAACTTATGATAGAACGACAGGAACGATGCATTCTGATTATTGTGCATAGTTGTGTTGACTACTGTTGTCATCATCCATTGGCCGCTCATTCGATCAAACACATACTGACGCACATGACGGCGCGGCAGATTGATGCGCTCTACAACTACATGGCCAATGGTAGTGTCCTTAACTACATTCATCTGACGCAGATTATCAAAAATAAGCGTATAAAAATCCTGATGCATAAAGAAATGCTCCATCTTCCAACGCTTCTTTGGCACAAATGTGGTGTCAGAACCATTGACAACAGGCAACGGGAACACTATACGCTTCATCTGCAACTTACGATTGGCCGCAAAGTTGAAGAAGAAGTCGTCGAACAGCTCGTCGGCTGCCTTGGGCATTGGAGCCTCGGCTATAATCTGATCCAGAGTGTCGGTTATCGCTTCAAGACTGTCCGTCTGAACACTGTCCGAATCAGCCACTACCGCAGGCTTTTTGTCTGAACAACCTGCCGAAGAAAAACAAATCATGCATGCCCCAATGGCACACACAATAATCAAAACACCTTTTTTCATACTACATTGTGGACTTAATTATATCCCTCAAATTTTCGGCAAAAGTACAACTTTATTTCGATATAGTTCTTTATTATGTCAAAAAATATTACCTTTGCACTGAATTTCAAAGCAAAATACAAAATACAAATATATGATTTTAGAAAAGATAGACCAACTTCTTAAGGAAGTGGGCAATCTTCAGGCTAACAATGCCGAGGAGATTGAACAGCTCAGACTGAAATATCTAAGCAAAAAAGGCGAGATTACAGCCCTCATGGCTGACTTCCGCAACGTAGCTGCCGACCAGAAAAAGGCTGTCGGAATGAAAATCAACGAGCTCAAGCAGCTCGCAATGCAAAAAATCAACGAGCTGAAAGAGCAGAACGAAGTGGCAGAAGAGTCGGCCGACGACTTCGACCTTACCCGTTCGGCTTACCCCATACAGCTCGGTACACGCCACCCGCTCAACATCGTAAAGAACCAGATTATCGACATATTCCAGCGCATGGGCTTCACACTGGCCGAAGGACCTGAGATTGACGATGACTTGCACGTGTTCACCAAGCTCAACTTCGCTGCCGACCATCCCGCTCGAGATATGCAGGATACATTCTTCATCGAGCAGAGCCCCAACGACGTAACAAAGAACATCCTTCTGCGCTCGCACACTTCCAACGACCAGAGCCGCATCATGGAGCATCAGCAGCCACCTATCCGCGTTATCTGCCCGGGTCGTGTATATCGCAACGAGGCAATCTCGGCACGCGCTCACTGCTTCTTCCACCAGTTGGAGGGTCTGTATGTCGACAAGAACGTTTCGTTCACCGACCTCAAACAGGTGCTCCTCACCTTCGCCCGCGAGCTTTTCGGTCCGGACACCAAGATTCGTCTGCGCCCCAGCTACTTCCCCTTCACCGAGCCAAGTGCCGAAATGGACATATCATGCCACATCTGTGGCGGCAAGGGTTGCGGATTCTGCAAGCACACAGGATGGGTTGAAATCCTCGGTTGCGGTATGGTAGACCCCAACGTACTTGAGGCTTGCGGCATCGACAGCAAGGTTTACACCGGCTATGCATTCGGTCTTGGCATCGAGCGCATCACCAACTTGAAGTATCGCGTTGCCGACCTCCGTATGTTCTCGGAGAACGACACACGATTCCTCGATGAATTCGTATCAGCCGAATAATATTCAGCATAAAAGATTCAAATTATTTGAGAGAGAACCAAACGTCCTGCCCGAATCCGGGTAGGACGTTTTTGTTTATTATAAATCACAGACAAGCTGTAAAAAAGTGTTTCAAATCTCCAATATTATATGTTTTATGGACTACCAACACATAGGTACAAAAAAATTATAGTACCTTTGTAAAAATATTATATATAAGTAATGAGAGTTAAATCAATTATAATTGCTTTTATCGCTTGCCTGTGCATAATTGCTGAGGTGTCGGCCCAGACAAGCGATTCGCTCATAGTAAACCAGTTGGAAGAAGAGGGCGTGAAGTTCTCACACAACAACAGCGTCACACTACTGATGAGCGGCCAGGAGAAATTTGACGATATGTTTCAGGCCATACGTCAGGCGCGTAGCAGCGTCCATCTGGAATACTTCAACTTTCGCAACGACTCAATAGCATCGCTCCTGTTCGACATCCTCGCCGAGAAGGCAAAGGAAGGAGTTGAAGTGCGCGCACTGTTCGACGGATTCGGCAACGACTCCAACAACCAACCGCTGCTCAAACGTCACCTCAAGAGCATACGCTCGCGCGGTATCGAGATATTCGAATTCGACCCAGTACGCTTCCCGTGGGTCAACCACGTGTTACACCGCGACCACCGCAAGATTGTGGTCATCGACGGACAGATAGCCTATACGGGCGGAATGAATGTGGCCGACTACTACATCAACGGCACTAAGCAGGTGGGCGAATGGCGCGATATGCACTGCCGCATTGATGGCGACGAAGTCAACACACTGCAAGCCATATTCCTCAGAATCTGGAACAAAACTGCCAAACAGAACATACATGGCGCAAAATATTTCCGTGGCACACATGGCGGGGATTACTTCAAAGGCCTTAAGCCCGACACTTGCTGCACAGCTGGTCATAAGACCGTTGGCATTATCAATCGTGAACCGCGTACGTCGAACAAGATTATACGAACGTTCTACACCAATGCCATCAACGATGCCCAGGACAGCATAAAGCTTGTCAACCCATATCTCACCCTCAACCACAAGCTGAAGAAGGCCCTTCGACAGGCTGTAAAGCGAGGCGTGAAGGTAGAAGTGATGGTTTCGGCACACAGCGACATCCCGCTCACGCCCGACTGCGTGTTCTACAACGTTCACAAGCTGATGAAACATGGCGTAAACGTATACATATACGAACCTGGCTTTCATCACACAAAGATTATCATGGTGGACGGACGCTTCTGCACCGTGGGCAGCGCCAACCTCAACTCACGCAGCCTGCGCTTCGACTACGAAGAGAATGCCGTTATTATCGACCGCTGCACCACCGCACAACTGTCCAAGATGTTCGACCGCGACAAGACGAAGAGCTTCCTGCTCACTCCAAACAAGTGGAAGAAGTTCCGCACACCGTGGCAGAAATTCGTAGGATGGTTTGCCCACCTGTTGGCACCGGTGCTGTAAATCCACCCTTCAGCGGTGGCATACTAACATTCAATAACAACTTAAAACAAGACAATGAACATAGAAAACATACTTCAAAAGCTACGCATCGACAGCCTTAATGCGATGCAGGAAGAAACATCCGACGCCATTCTACACTCCGACAAAGACGTTGTGGTGCTGGCACCTACCGGCAGCGGCAAGACTCTTGCCTATCTGTTGCCCATCGCTTCGCGCCTCAATGCAAGCAGCGACGAGGTGCAGGCGGTAGTGATTGTGCCGGGCAGAGAGTTGGCTCTGCAGTCGCACGAGGTTTTCCAGAGCATGGGCAGCGGTCTGCGCTCGGCTTGCCTGTACGGCGGTCGTGCCACAATGGACGAGCATCGACTGATAATACGCACCAAGCCACAGATAGTGTTCGCCACTCCGGGTCGACTCAACGACCATATCGACAAGCTCAACATCAATGCCGACAGCGTGCGCTGGCTCGTACTCGACGAGTTTGACAAGTGTCTGCGCATGGGATTCCGTGCCGAAATGCAGAAAGCTCTGGAAAGCCTGCCCAACATTGAGCGCCGAATACTGCTCTCAGCTACCGACTCCGATGAGATGCCTTCGTTCGTTCGCATGCAGCGCACCATCAACATCAACCACCTCACCGACGAAGAGCAGACACCCGACCGCATAGGTCTGTACACCGTGCAATGTCCTGAACGCGACAAGCTCGGCACTCTCGATACATTGCTGCGCAGCTTCGGCAATCAGCAGACTATCGTATTCATGAACTATCGTGACGGAGTGGAACGCGTAAGCCAGTTCCTGCGCAACGATGGATACGTTGTCAGCGACTTCCATGGAGGCAAGGAGCAACGCGAACGTGAAGAAGCCATATACCGCTTTGCCAACGGCTCAGCCAACATTCTCGTCGGCACCGACCTCGCAGCACGCGGACTCGACATTCCGGACATAGCAAACGTTGTCCATTACAACCTGCCCGTGGGCGAAGACGAATACATCCACCGCGTAGGACGTACCGGACGCTGGGACGCCACCGGACGTGCATTCATGCTAATCGGTCCTGAGGAGCATCTGCCCGAATACGTAAAAGAGAAGACCGAGGAATACAAGCTCGACGACAACAGCAAGAAACGCGTGCCGTTGCCGCGCATGGCTACTATATATATAGGCAAAGGAAAGAAAGACAAGATATCGAAGGGCGATATCCTTGGCTATCTGTGCAAGACATGCGGAGTGGAAGGCAGTGATATAGGACGCATCGACGTTTACGAGCGCTATGCCTATGTGGCCGTAGAACGCAAGACGGCCGACCGCATAGTAAAGATATCAAAAGGCGCCAAAATCAAGGGAGTGCGCACTATTATAGAGAAAGCGTTTTGATGTCATTCACATCAACATATCCGTGCATAACGGCATAAATCGTAAGAGCAGAAACACTGCGAAGGCCAAGCTTCGACATAAGGTTCTTACGATGCGACACAATCGTCGGCAGACTCAAATTGAGTAGGTCGGCGATTTCTTTGTTTATATACCCCTTCACCACAAGCGACATCACCTCTATCTCGCGCGACGACAACAACGTAGTGTTCTCATTATGAACATGTGCCACTGGCGGCAGATTACGTCCATTGGCATGAGCATGCTGTTCGAGCATCAGGATGGAGCGAAGCAATTGCTTCTCGGGCTGATTGGTACAGATTGTATGGAACGAACCGAGAGCCGACGCATCGTCGACAGCAGAGCTTGCAAGAACGATAGTCTTATGGCGCATCGTCTGAAAGAAAGCCATATGGGCAAGCACTATGCGCATATCGGCAAAGTAATGAAAATAGCGTTCGGGATGGTTTGCCTCAAGTTCGGCAAACGATGCGTACGCGTCGATTTCAATCACAGGCATTACCGACTGCAATAAATGAGTCAACCCCAACACAGCGAGTGTGTTGGGGTCGACGATTGCTATACTTGGCTTTTTACAGATTTCGTTTGTCATTATTTCTTCCAAAAACGTGATGTAATATCAGTGAAATCATCGCCCACAGCACGCTTGTATAGACGCTGATTGGTGGTACGTTCCTTCAGACAGCCAAGATGCTCGATGTACGGACCGAGCTTGATGTAGTCGAAGTCGCGCTTGCGTATGCTCTTCGGAAACTGCTGTCGGCCGCTATACCACGCCACCTTCAGATTATCATGCTCACGATGCAGATACTGAGCAAGCTGGCTTACATATTTAGGGTCGGCATCGCCGCCCATGAAGCAGACGCAAGTTATCTCGCCACCATACTGCTTCATAAACTGGTCGAGAACCATCGGCGTAAGCGGTTGACCGATATTCTCCCACAGATATTGACTGTGACACCCGGGACAGCGGCACGGACACCCGGTGATGTTGATTGATAACGTCACCTCATCGGGTATCTCCTGGAAAACAATTCCAGTATTCAGATAATTCAGCATTGTCTATATATTTTTTAAAGGGATGTTTTTTTATTTACTTCAAAATTTAAGCCTCACTCAACTCCTTGTCCACCTCGGCATAATAGCGACGCTTTGCCTCTTCCTGGCGAGCCTGTGAGAAGTTGCTCACACGCTTCAGATAGCCGATGATACGTGTCATGTAGTCGATGTTCTTGCTGTGGCAAACGGGGCACTCCTTGAGATATCGCTTGTCAATATGTCCGCAATCATTGCAGATTGTGTTCGGAATGTTGAATGTGAAGTAGTTGCATCCTTCCTTAGCAGCGATACGCAGCAGCTGACGATACTGCGGCTGCGAGAGATGCTCCTCAAGGTTCATGTGCAGAGCCGAACCACCTGTGAGGTGCTCAATGTACGGAGCGCCGTGCAGCTTGAACTTATCAACAATATTGAGCGAGTCGTCCTCAACTACATAGAAGTAGCTGTTGTAGCAGTCGCGCGGTACGAAATAACCGTCTTCGCGGTCCCACTTGGCATGCTTCACGCCAACATTCTCGGCAGGAATCATCTCACAGTTGAACATAACGTCCTTCGAACGATACTGCTTGTTGTACTTCTCTACGAGTCCCAACACCTTCTGTACGAAGTGCAGATAGTCGGGATTGTCATTAATCTGAAGTCCCATAAACTCTGCAGCCTCAACAAGTCCGTTCACACCGATGGTGAGATACTGACGACCCATATTGATATATCCGGCATCGAACAGAGGCAACATACCCTGCTTCTGCAGATCCTTAAGGTTCTCGTTGTATGCCAACTGCACCTTGTGGCAGAGATCGATAACCTCCGAAAGGTACTCCGAATAGTCAAGACCGTTCTTTACAGCATACTGTATGCAGCGGTTGAGGTTGATGGTGAGCACACTCTTCGAACCAGTAGACACGCCACCGGCACCAAGAGTATAGCTGAAGCCGTTGTCCTGAATCTCATTGCGCAAGCGACAGCATGAGCTCAGCGAGTCGGCATTGTCGCTCATATATGTGAAGAACGAGTGTCCCTCAGAGTACATCTCAGCAGTGAAGTCGCCCCACTCCTTATCTATTACGTCACCATCCTTGGTGAGCAATGCCATTGTCTCAACCGGGAATGTGAGTACAGCCTTTGTACGCTCCTTGTTAAACCACTTCATGAAGCGCTTCTGCAACCACGAAAGTCCAGCCCAATCAGGTCTTGAGCCGTCCGGGAATACAAATTCGCCAAAGAGACTTTCAAAGTATGGTTTGTCATAGTAAGCCACATTCCAGAACACAGCCTGATAATTGCGTGCTCCTGTTGGCTGATTGATTGAGTATACAATCTGCTCGAAACAGTCGGTTATCACCTTGTCGACAGTACGCTGCTTGAGTGAGAGGTCAACAACACGGTCCGGCTCCTTCCAGTAGTCAAGACCATACTCCTTACCTATGAAGTAGTTGAAGTACATAAGGAACTCAGGTGTAGCGCAAGCACCACTCAGCATGCTCGATACCATGAACACCATATTGACGAATCCGCCACAGAACGACTTGATGTTTGTCGGCGCTGTAGAGTTGCCACCGATAGGACCCGTACCATTTACAAGCCATGGATACATCGTAATTGAAGCACAATAGTTGGCCAGCGATGTCTCGTCGTTCTTATAAATAAAGTGATGTGTGAGCTTGTCGATATACTCATTGGCGAGGTCTTTTCCGTACATCAGTTTGATGCGGTCGATAAGCATGCGACGATTCAGACGAATGAAGCCCGACTTAGGCAATTCGCCGATAAGAGTGGCAATGTTTTTATGCTCAACGTTTGCATTTGCGTCAAACTTTGAACCAGTAGCGGCATTCGAAGCTTTGCAATAATCTGTCAAGAATTTCAACTTTTCGAGAGTCTCGCGGTCTTCATTGTGACGCTGACGATAGAGCATAAACGACTTGGCGACTTTATAATAATTCTCGCGCATAAGAGCCTCTTCCACCTGATTCTGAATATCCTCTACAGTGATACCCTCACTTATAGTTAAGTGACTGAGTATCTTTGAGATAGCACTCAAATCAACTGGCTCATCCACCGACTGAAACGCCTTGATTATAGCGTTCATTATCTTGTCTAAAGAGAAACGGTCTTGCGATCCGTCGCGCTTGGTTATTATAAAATCCTTCATTGTTATATTTAGTTTTTTAAAGTCAAATTTTTCAAGTCACAGTGATTGCAAATGTTTACCATTTTGGAAAACTTTTGAGATTTTCGAAAGCTAAAAGTTATCCGTTTTAGAAAACTTTCTTCAGTTTTGAAATGCAAAAGTTATTCGTTTGATGTCTTGGAAACGACTGCAAAGATACTACAAAAAAACGATACCTATATACACAAACAATAAAAAAAGCGGAAAAATTTTCCGCCTTAAATCTTGTTAATTTTCCCACGATTTTACAACTTCACCGACGAGATATCTACCAAGTTATTAACTATTGCATAAATGGTCAGCCCTGCCGGGCTGTGTATCTGCAACTTACGTGCAATGTTACGCCGATGTGTTATGACCGTATTCACCGATATGCACAGATGGTCGGCTATTTCCTTGTTGGTCATTCCCTGCACAAGGGCAACGATTACGTCCTTCTCGCGTTCGCCAAGAGCCTCCGAGCCTTCTTGGTTTCGACTGATCATATCTGAAATTTTAGCCGTCACATCACTCTGTTTCGACTTATGCTCAAGACGTCGCACAGCAGGAATAAATATCTGTTCCTCTACCTGAGCATGCAACGCAAGCCATTCCTCATTATTATATATATCATAGAGAGTGGCCGAAAGCTGATTGTTGTGCAACCCGTCGCTGGGCAGATATTTGATAATGATGCTCTTTAGCTCGCGCAACTTGTTGCTCTCCTGGCTATGATGCTTCGAGTACATGTCTATCTCGAAGTCGCCAACCGGCTTGCCTTCAAGCAAAGCCTCAACATAAGGATAGACAACTCGCTCCTCGTGACGCATGTGTGTGGTAATGGAGCGTGCATATTCATCATACAGCTTCATTATCAGACGTGCCAGATTATCGTTCTCGTCAAGCGCTTCGGCAAGCTCCTTGCGTATAAACGGCAGCTGGAAGTCGATATAATAGGCATGGCTCGCCTTAAGATACTGCAACAGCGTGGGCATCGACAATCTCGATGCATCATCAAAATCGCGGTAACCATTAATCGTAAAGTTCACCACCGCAAGGAATGTATATGTATCTACATGCTGTTCCTCGCACACCTGACTTACTGTCTTGTCGCCAAAACCAAGGCTGATGCCGAAGCTGCCAAGGCTCTGCAGAAGGTTGTAGTTGTCCCTGATAAGAGAAATCATCTTGTCCTCGGGCTCATACATTTTCTGTTGCTTCATGTTTGTCTGATTATTACCTGTGTATCTTTTTTACCTAAAAATTATGGCTGTACGATTATTGTAAAACAGCCATGCTATACATTATATATTATATAACAGGTGCAAAATAACAAAAAAACGACGAAACAGACAATCACTATATGTAGGTATTTTGAATTTTTTATTTACCAAAATTTAGGTATTGCTCACCTTTTTTATTCATAATACCTTTGCATTCGCAAAAAATCATTAAAAAACAAGAGAATTATGAAGACGACTATCGTTACTATGGCTTGCGCTGCAGCAATGTGTTCTCCGCTTGCCATTCAGGCACAGACAGTAGCAGCCGACAGTGTTATGCAGCATGCCAAGGGCAATCGCCTCAGCGTCGGCGGTTATGGTGAAGCTGCATTCAGCCGCAATTTCTATAGCGACTCAGGCAACCGCTACAGTTCGGCAAGCAGTCGCAAGAACGATCCAAGCCACGGACGTTTCGATATACCTCATGCCGTTATATATCTCGGTTACAACTTCGGCAAGGGTTGGACACTCGGAACTGAGATTGAATTCGAGCATGGCGGTACCGGTTCGGCAATAGAATACGAAGCAGAAGAGGCTATTGAGTTTGAGCAGGAACAGGAACGCGGTGGCGAAGTAGAACTTGAGCAGTTCTGGATTCAGAAATCATTCGGACGTTTCCTCAACGTTCGTGCCGGCCATATCGTAGTGCCGTTCGGCCTTACCAACGCTTATCACGAGCCACTCAACTTCTTCACAGTCTACCGTCCTGAGGGCGAGAACACCATCCTACCATGTACATGGCATCAGACCGGTGTGTCGTTGTGGGGCCATATAGGCGACTTCCGCTACGAAGCACAGATGGTAGCAGGCCTTGACGCATGGCAGTTCTCACGCGACCAGTGGATAAAGCCTGGCACAACAAAGCCGTTTGAATTTGAGACAGCCAACAAGTACGGTTTCTCTGCCCGCATCGACAACTATACCATACCAGGCTTGCGACTTGGAGTGAGCGGATACTACGGACAGTCGATGCACAATGCTGTTCCTCACGATATGGAGACCGGCAAGAACAAGAATATCAAGGGCAACATCTATCTTGGAGCATTCGACTTCACATACAATGCACACAACTGGGTGGCACGAGGCAATGCCGATTATGGATATGTGAGCGACGCTAAGACAATCAGCGCTATACGCAAGCCTGGCACACAGTATGTGAAGCCGTACGAAAGCAACCAGGTGTTTGGCTCGCACGCAATAGCCACAAGCATTGAGGTAGGCTACGACATCTTCTCGCAGATTGCAAAGTTGCGCGCCGACAGACAGAAGCTTTATGTGTTCGGTCATTTTGAGTATTACAACTCATGCATTGGCAGTTCGAAAGAATATACAAGCAAGAAGATTTTCGCCGGTGGCCTCAACTATTACCCCCTGCCGCAGGTCTGCGTAAAGGCAGAATACAGCTACCGCAAGTTCAAATCGCAGTATAACGATGAGCCAGCATTGAACATCGGTGTGGCTTATCAAGGACAGTTCCTCTAAAAAACGGATAACCAACAATAATAATAAATAGTAAAAAACGATGAAAAAGATTCAGAATTTCGTGATGGCGTTCCTGCTTGGAGCCATGACAATCGGATTTACAGCTTGTAGCAGCGACAATGGTGGCGACGAGGAGTTCAACCTTCCTGAGGTTGGTCAGGCTACAACATCAGTAAGCAGCTCGGACAAGGAGATGCAGAAGGTGGCAAAGAACTACGTGCAGGCAGTTGTTTATCCCACATACCAGGCTCTTGCCTCTAATGCACGCACACTCTATAGTGCAGCACAGACCCTCTATAAGTCGGCTGAGGCAGGCACCATGACACAGGACGAAATTAATGCAGCATGTGAGGCATTCAAGAACACACGTCAGGAGTGGGAGCGCAGCGAGGCATTCCTCTTCGGTTCGGCAACAGACAACCAGCTTGACCCACATATCGACTCATGGCCACTCGACCGTGACGAACTTGAGAAAGCACTCAAGAACGAGACCCTTATCGCAGGTTTCAAGAGCGAGAACCCTGCCAAGTTTGTTTCTGAGCACAACACAGAGTTCCAGTCGGTACTTGGTTTCCATGGTATGGAGTTCGTGCTCTTCCGCAATGGTGCACATCGTACTGTTGAGGCTCTCAAGGCTAATGATACCGACGAGGGCGTGACATCAGTAAGGGGTATAGACGAGCTTGCCTTCCTTCAGGCCGTAGCTGCTGACGTTCGCAACATCACATCTCTTCTTGAGTTCACATGGATGGGTAGCGCAGCAAGCAACGAGACAAAGGCAATCCTCAGCGGCGAGGGCAGCTACGTGTTCAGCACACTCCGCTACAATGGTCTTGCTTCCAATGGTACAATGTGCTTTGGCCAAAACTTGCTTTCTCCGTCGTCAACAACAGGCTATACCTCATGGCAGGGCACTATGAATCAAATCTTCGTAGGCGGTTGCTCAAACATCTGTGCTGAGGTAGCCGACCAGAAGTTGGGTCAGGCTTATCGTGTTGCTACCGGTCAGGGTGGCACAACAGAGGATGGCGAGAAGGAGTCTATCGACTATATCGAGTCACCCTACAGCCACCGTTCGTTCATCGACTATCAGGACAACATCTATTCAATCAAGAACTCTCTCTATGGCACACGCGACATCAAAGCCACAACACCTGTAGAGAATTCTATGTTGAGCCTTCTGAAGAAGATGAATTACTCAGGCTATGACAATCTTGTCAACGCCCTTAACGTGGCTATCCAGACACTTGAGACAGCCAAGAACAGCGGTAAATCGTTTGTTGAGGAGCCGGGAGCACAGCGCGTTAAGGATTGCATCGATGCAGTATCAGCACTCGACGAAGAGCTTAACAATGCTGGTTCATGGATTAACAAGCAGGACGCTATCTAACATAACAATATCATTAACTACTTGCGTGGGTGTGGCAGGTAATGTCATACCCACCTATTATGTTTAAACAACAAAATCACATAAATACATTATGAATAAAAAAATATACCTCTTCGGTTCATTGGCAATGTGCTTGTCGCTTTCAATGGTATCATGTTCTGACGATGACCCTACACCTGGCGGAAATGGCGAAGACCCTATCGAGTCTGACGCTAAGTATGTAGGTCAGGCAGTAGGCAACTTCTCTAAGGATGAATGGTATCCAGGCGGCGAGCTTGGCACCACCGACAATGTTACTTCCGGCTGCTATGAGGATGAGACTCCTGCAGTAACTGAGCAGGGACTTATCGACAACTTCAACGCGGGCGAGAAGTTCTTTGAGCGTCAGTTCACTTCTGCAGCATCAGGCTTTGGCGGTCTTGGTCCTGCTTCAGTACGCCGTTCTTGTCTCGACTGCCATCCTAACTACGGACATGGCAGACGTATGGACTCCTACACCACACAGTATGGCAACGGCAATGGCTACTTGCTCGCCGTTTATCATCCTGTTGATGGAGCCAACAGCAACGATGGAGGATATGTTGCAGAGGTGACAGGTATGCCTCAGACACAGGCAACAGAGCCTTTCAAGGCTCCTATCGACGAAAGTCAGGTTAATCTCCAATGGCATGAGGTGACAGCAATGGAGAGCGGACTGCCAATGCAGTTTCCCGATGGCGAGAAATACTCACTCATCTATCCTGAGGTGACAATCCCTCGCTCTGCTTTCCGCACAAGTCCTAACCCATACGACACAGGCAACAAGGCGGTGGCTGTGCGTATGGAGTCGACCATCGGTGTGATGGGTACCGGTCTGCTCGATGCTATTACCGAGGACGACCTCAAGGCTCAGTATGCCTCTACTGCCAATTATTATAAGAATGTTGCAAAGGTGGCTGATGTAAGCGAATATGTAAACCCTAACTTCTGGGATGCCAATACCAATGACTTTGCCGCCGGCGCATGGTATACAGCAACAATAGGTGCTGGTAAGTATGTCGACGGCGAGGAAGGCAAGAAGATGATAAAGCGTTTCACCTATGCCTTGACACGTGCCACACTTCAGGACGGACCTGGAGCCAATGCCATCTGGAACATTACAAACGTGACACGCCCCGACCGCCCAAAGCTTTACACTACTAATGCTTGGGCAGCAGCAATGGCTGCCGACAAGGAGGTGATAGAGAAGATAAAGAAAGACCCGACGTCGCCGTTCTGGGCAAGCAGCGACGATGAGATAGCTACAAAGGTTGAAAATCTGCTTAAGCCGAGTACTAACCAGTTTGACAACGAGTGGCACAACTTTAAGCCGGAGATGTCGGCTGACAAGTTCTACGACTTTATGGTATGGCATCGTGGCTTGGCCATTCCACGTGCACGCAACCTCAACGACGCTCGCGTTCAGCAGGGCAAGAAGGTGTTTAACGAGATTGGTTGCGCCAGCTGCCACCGCCCGTCATGGAAGACAGGCTCCGACAACTACTGGACTCCAAATATGATTGCCGACAAGAAGTTGCCACGCTACGCCAACCAGACTATCTATCCTTACTCGGACATGATGCAGCACAAACTCTACATGATCAACGACATTCATGGTTCATGGTGCCGCACTACACCATTGTGGGGTCGCGGACTTGCCGGTGTCAACGGTTCGGGTACAGAACGTCTGCACGACTGTCGTGCTCGCAACGAGATAGAAGCCATCATGTGGCACGCTTACTCAAAGAACTCGCATGCCTACAACGCAGCATTGAAGTTCTACAACTTGTCCAAAGCCGACCGCGACGCAGTTGTTATGTTCCTGCGTTCAATATAAAACGACATTAAATACGCTACCAGCAGTAGCGCATACATCAGCCACACCTGCCTCGCGTTTATATGTATGCCATACATACAGGCGCCTGGCAGGGAGGCTATAAATCCAAGCGACGTGTTCATCAGCGTTGCCATCCATCCCACAAATGTTGCCACCACACCTTGCATCCACGCACAAAAACCTAAAGCATACATCACTATTGAGGTATATACAATAATCGTTGCCAACGGTATAGCAACAAGATTGGTCAGCAGAAAATAACACGGAAATGTACCGAAGTAGTACATCGACAACGGAGCTACGGCTATCTGTGCCGCCAACGATACCTTTACAAGCGACCACACCCACCCTATCACGCGCCAGCGACTGAGCCATACGGGAGTTGCCAAATTGCCCAATCGCATATTGAGCATCACGATGCCAAGCACAGCAAGAAACGACATCTGGAATCCGACATCCCAAAGACTCAACGGACTGACCACCAACTGCACCACAGCAGCAAAGGCAAGTGTATTGAGCGACACCTGTCGGCGACCCGTCAAAACAACGAATGCAAAAATAGTGAGCATTGTTGCCGAACGTAACACACTCGGCGGCATACCGACAAGAGCAGCGTAAGCCCAAATTGCTACCATGGCAAGCACCTGTCCCAACACACGCATGCGACGGTGAACGAATATCAGCGAGAGCAAACCGTATATCACACCAAGATGTAAACCAGAAAGGGCAAGCACATGTGATGCGCCCGAAGCAGCATACGATTGGCGCAACTCTCGCGTCAGCCCACTGCGATCGCCCATTGTCATTGCCGCAACTACAGCATAAGCCGACTCCGACATTTTATGCTTCTCATTATGCGACAGCAACCTGTCACGAGCCGAACGCATCCCTATAAGCACGCGCTGCATTACGCCAAGCCTGCGCATACTTACTCTGCTTCTCTTCCAACTGTCTTTATTAATATATGTACGCGCTACAACACCATGTATATGCTGATAACGCACATAGTCGAAATGACCGTTCTGCAGTCGCCGACTATTGGTTATGGGCTTCAGCCGCGACACAACCCGCACACCATCGCCCACAGCCAGCCGCTGCACATCGCCAATGGCACTATCCTTTTGAAAGAAAGCACTTATACGTTGTCCGGCAAGTCGCCCTTCAGCCACAGCCAGCACACACCTTATAGTACGCTGCCCAACAACGGGCCGTTCCACAACAACAGCATCATACATCTCGGTCTGTCCATTGAGAGGCACGTCCAAGCGCTGCTCCATCCTACCGACATTCCATATACCCAACACAAAAACATCAAGCATCAGCAGCAATGTGGTCAACTTCTTACAGTTCGACCTCGTATACGCCACAATAGTAGCGCACACCAATACCGCAAGCACTACAAACACCACTCTAACCGGCACATGCCCATACAGCATGTCACCAACCATAACGCCGGCAACCAGCACTATGGCAATGCGCAGAAACGGATACATCTGAGTGTTCATAGGTTAGGTAGTGTATTAGGATTATTGCAGTTTCGAGTTCTCTATCTTTTTAGGACAGATGTCGCTCAGCTCACATTTGTCACAATGCGGTTTGCGCGACGTGCACACATAGCGTCCATGTAGCAACAGCCAATGATGTGCACGTGCCAGATCATCAGCAGGAATATGCTTTATCAGCGCCTTCTCTACCTTCAGCGGAGTATCGGCAGTACTCGGCACCAGTCCCAAACGATGACTTACCCTATACACATGCGTATCCACAGGCATTGCCGACTGACCGAAAGCTACAGCCTGCATCACATTGGCAGTCTTGCGTCCCACCCCCGGCAGGCGCAGCAACGCATCAAAGTCATTTGGCACCTCACCTCCATATTCGCTGACAAGCATACGTGCGAGTTCTACAAGGTGGCGCGCCTTGGCATTGGGATAACTCACGCTCTTTACATATTCATATATCTCAGACTCATCAGCCTCAGCCATAGCCTGTGCATCAGGATAATGCGCAAACAATTCGGGCGTAACCTGATTGACACGCTTGTCAGTACACTGTGCACTGAGCACCACAGCCACAAGCAACTGAAACACCGAACCAAACTCAAGCTCGGTGGTCACCTCGGGATGAAGTTCGCGAAAATAAGAGAGTACACGCGTATATAGTTCCTTCTTTGTCATAACTTAATGTATTGTTTAATACCAATAACAAAGTTACAACAAAAATACCGACAATCAACAAAAGTAAAATGGTTTTCTTATATAGGTCGGATTAAATACACTATAAAAACAAACATCAACGTTCAAGCATAGCCTAAAGAAGCTATAATACAAGTTATAGCCAACTATATAAAACTACTGCGGCACAGCTCTCAACGAGTTGTGCCGCAGCATTATGTTTAACTAAAAAAATTTTCGTAATTAATGAAGATTCTCACGAGCCCTCATAGTTACCTGTTAAACAATCGTTCAATTTACCTTAAACCTAATAACTAAAAACCTAAATCTATTACTACTAACCTAAACAATCTATTAACCTTTTGACGATGCAAAGGTATGAAGATTTCGCTGTTTGCGCAAACAATCAATCAAAAACATTCATTTTTCTACGTTTTAATTGATTTAAAGCAAGCATACAACACAATTAAAGCATCCACACCAGCCCAAACAATATGCCCGACAAAGTAATATCAATATACTTGGGCATTTATATTATATATACTTGAGCATTTATATTGTATATACTTGAGCGGTACTTAGGCGGTGCAAGAACAGATGTTTATTTTAATTGTTTCTCAGTTTCTCACCATTTAGCACCCATTTCCAAACAGGCACAATCTCTATTTTCAACCCATCTCGCTCCTTCACTCCCTCATCCTCGTATGTTACAATATATGATTTTTATTCGGTGGCACAAAATAAAATACGGTGTTTTTATTCGGTAGCAGCGAATAAACAAGACTAATTGTATATAATTTCACTTCTCGAAAACTTCTCGTTCGATTCTCAATAGATTCTCGATTATCCTCCGTTCATCCTCCGTTAAATAATTTTTGTTATTTTACCTTTTTATGAAAAGTTAGTGCTCAATTTAGGGCATAGCCCTAAATTGAGCACTAACTGAAACGAATATATAAAGCGTTTCAGTAACACTTTTCCTGCATTGTAAAGTTATTCAGTAAAGGAATAAAATGAGAGTGAAGTAAATTAGTAAAACAACAAGAAAAGTGTAAAGTAAAATCAGTTAAAGTCAAAGCATTTCTCTTATGGATAAGACACCACTCGTTGATCTCTTCGAAAGGACTGATTTCAATAATGTCAAAGAACTCGATTGTCCCCTCTTTCCGGGAGTATTTGATTAATATTTAACTGGTCCCGATTTTAACAGGACACTAATGTATTCGTTTATCAAGTATACATAACTATTATTAAGAATCATTACTCATCATTTGTTTTAAAGACGATGCTATACTGTTATGCAGAATCTCTTTATACAAATCAGAATTTACTAAATCCTTGAAAAAATTATACTTCCGTAAAGTCGCAAGATGTTTCTGATTATATCCTCCTGTGCTGACAATCAAATTAATATAATAGCAAAACAATTCATCTTGATTTAACAAAGCCTGTGTTCGTTCCATATATAGGGCTTTGTCTTTGTCGCTTAATTCAGATACTTCTATCGTGTCAATAATATTATACAAAAACTTGAAACAATTCAGAAAATTTGCCCGATAAACAAGTTGGGTAACATAGTCATTCCATATTTTTGATATTGTTGGAAAATCAAAAGTTTGTCCACTATATGCATTTGCTATGACACTATAATAATTACAAAAATTTGTTGTGACCGATTGTTTCTTTGCTATATTAACACTAAAGTCTGTTCCATTTATGATTGTAGTCACTTTATCTTTCGTATGATCAATCTTTAAATGTGTTCGAATTATATAGGAATTTTCAAAAAGATTACGCTGTTGTGCCAACAAACTTGAATAAAGATTCTCGAAAGATGTGTAATGTCTGGTTTTTATTGACTGACGCCATGCAAGAAAAGCCAATATTCCCATAATCAAAGATGCCATACAAGAAATTGCCGCCCAGAGGTTTCCACCTCCACAGCAACAGCAATCCGAAACATCTTTTATACATTTCCAATCAATCGTAATTACCGGAAGTGCGATACTGCCATCGCAATTCAGACATATCAAAAAACCGAATATGATAAGGCAAAGCAAAAATATACCAAAAACATAACATGTTTTACTCATATAAGTTCCCATAAATATTATACAGTTTCAAAATCTATTCTCCAAATAACAAAAATCAAACTTGGCAACATCAAATTTCTATCAAATATTGACTTTTGAAAATTGATTTTCATATTTTTTCTTGTTCTACAAGATAAATAAATATGTTCTCACAATAGGTCAAAATCATCATAGGAATCATCTTGTTCATAGTCTTCTTCATCTGAAAAAGGAGCAGATAGGTCATGATTATCATTGTCAGCATCCTCCACATCTGACAGTTCTTCGTAAGAATACACGTCATCATCATTGTCCTCCACTTGTGGAATGATAAAATCATCCATCATTTCCGCAGGAAGTTCATACCCATCCTCAACTAACGCCTCATACATTTCATCAAGTTGGTCATTGGACTCCATGATTTCTTGCATCTCAAGGTTAGAGGCACAAAAATCCATAAAGGCAGCTTCCTCTTGTGGAGACAAAGTGCCATCAAGCCATGAAGAAAAAGTATTCTCCATATCTAACAAGGTCACATCGTAATCAGCCATAATAGTTTTCCTCCTTTCTTAATGTCTTGACAAATTGTTCTTTAGCCATTTTGTGTTTGTTATAAAATGTATTCATATTCATTCCCATTTTCTGTGCCGTTTCTTCATTGCTATGCCCATCAAGATAACGCAAACGAATGAGGTAACTATATCTACGATTTGGCATCAGTTGTAATATTGTTTCCATATCACAATTATTCAAAGATGCCCCATCTATCTCTATAGACGCATAACATACATCTTTTCTTACACCCACATCACTATTTTCACAATATGTCTCTATTACATTTACCTTTCGCTTATATCGTTTGTAGCAATAAAAAAGACAAACCGTCTTCAACCATGTAAACAATGTACTTTGAAACTTGAACTGTTCCAACTTGCAAACGCCAGTTTTCTTGTCAGGAGAAAACAAATGAATGTAAATCTCATTGATAAACTCCATGCAAGAAGAACAATCTGTATGATAGTTGTCATAAACAGACTTAAACAATGGATAGCATTTCTTATAAAAGAACTCACGTGTTACTACTTCATCATGTTTCAGCAACGCCTGTACAAGTTCAAAGTCATTGTTTTTCATACCTACTTCTTTTTACTACCAAATATTGACTTGATAGAGAACTTACTTTTCTGATAAATTACAAGCTCTGCTGTTTTATCATAACAAGTAACGGTCAGCTTGCCAGAACGATCCTCAGAAGTACTATTGGCAGAAGCTATCAATATAAGAGTATTCCCATTTTTGGCAGATTGAACCCATTCTGGACAAGAAAACTCCCAACTGTCATAATTGCAATTCACAACTACTTCATGTTTATCATTAGCCTTACCACTTGCCTTAAACTCAATATATGATACTGAAAGATACAGATTGACGGGGTCTCTTTCTACTTTAGGAGCCAATGCCAGACTATCATCCTCGACAATAACATTATTAGGTTTACGTACTTTTGAATTGCGCACAGTCTGCTTTTGACTGAGCGTCTTAATGTTATTTCTGCAAATCGCAATCTGATTGTCACACATATTCTTCTTAGCAGAGGAATCATACGCCTTTTGTGCAGCAATAAATTTACTTATAGCCAAATTTTGCGATTTTACGGTTTGCACCATCTGTAACTTCTGTCCTTGGGCAAACAATTTATCCCCAATAGATTGAGCATAACTTCCCATTGCACACAGGGAGAATACCACAACCATCAACAATTTCAATATAAATCTCATACTATAATCTATTACTTGAACAATTTATTTATCTCATCGACTCTTTTAAGGAATTCCTGAGCCACATCGCCCATTCCTTCTTCTTCAAAACTCTTAGCCTTAGCCTCAAATTCTTCCTTGGCTACTTGCAACGCATGCTTTGCTTTGTCACGTCCTTTGATAAATTGGAGAGTTTGTACACTTCTACCATTCACTTTTGAAGCTGTTTTTATCGCCTCAGAATAGTCTTTATAGGCATCTATCAACGCTTTTTCATAACCTTCATCATGTTTCTCGCCAATCAAAAACTCCTCATTGGCAAGTTTATAAAACTCCGCAGCTTTCCCTATCAAAGAATCATTGATAACTTCTTGTTTTTGCAACTGCTGTTCGGCTAATACCTGTTCTTTGTGTTGCTGACGTAAGAAGAATGCCAATATCGCAACAATAACTACCACAGCAATTCCTACAATGGAGAGTTTAGTGGAGAGTTTCATCGCCTTCTTTTTACCATCAATGTTTTCTATTGCCACACGCATCTGAGCCGCAGTCTGATAACGAACACTTTGATTCTTCTCTGTAGCAATTTCTATGATTTTCCGCAGTTTCTTGTCCTTTACTGTTGACAACGGCATTTTCTTATGAAGTTGTTTGTCCAATACTTGGTGCGATGGACCTTCAAAAGGAACATGTCCTACGATACATTGGTAAAGCAAGATTCCGATGGCATAAATATCTGTAGTTTGGTTTTGACTTCTCAGGTCTCCAAGTACCAGTTCTGGAGCAGCATACTCCGCCTTTCCCATAAAGACACCTGTTGTAGTTAAACCTCTATCATGAGTTGTCAATTTGTTGACTTGTTTACAGATACCAAAGTCTATCAACTTGATGTGTCCATCCTCCGTCAGCATAATGTTGGAAGGGTCAATGTCCCGATGTATATAGCCTGCATCATGAAGAGCCATCAATCCCGATAAAACATTGATACCGATATTTTTTGCAAAATGCACAGGGTCTGTTTGATAATCCTTCAACATTTTCTTTGCAAAAGGAATCTCCTTGCCATGAACATCCGTACATTTACTTTCCAACAAATCAGAAAGGCTGACACCTGTAAGCAATTCGCTTACCACATGATAATGCTTTTGTAATTTGTTTCCATGATAGCTTTCTGTTTCCACAAAGCCTATCATCTCCACAAGATTATCGTTTCTCAACTGGATGGATGCCTCCCTACGTGCTCTTTCTATAGCGTGAGCAGGAAGGTCATCATACAGAAATTTAATCGCTACTGGACGAGTCACATTTGTGTCGGTATTGACACAAACCCCTCGCATCACCTTACCCATACCACCTTCTCCGATGGCAGGTTTGGAGGCATCTACCTCAAAGTAAATATGTTTTTGTTTTTCTGTCTCCCCTTGTAATCTAACTATAGACATAGTTCTTTCCTTTTAGTCATTAATAAACAGGTAGTCCATGTTGATTCTCCTCATCACTATCGGTGAGCAAAAGAATCAACAACCAAATGCCACCAACCAATGGTACCAAAGCTATGAAATACCACCATCCGCTATGATTTGTATCATGCAATCGTCTCACGAGCACTGACAACATAGGCAAAAAAAGCATCAGTGAAGCAAGGAATGCTCCGATATAACCAGCAATAAGCATCCCCATACTTTTTCCACATAAATAACCAATTAAGCCAAAAACAATCATTGCTGCTATTTCTGTCAATATACAGAATGCCCAAAAGCCCCAATATTCAGAACGAGGAGCACGTCCTCTAAATGTGGCATACTTGTTTAGACAAGATTTTATAGAATCAGTAAATGTCATATCATTTAATTATTTAAAACTTTCACCCTCATTTTCTAATTCAGGTGAAAGTTTACAATAAAACATATAAGAATTATTTCCTCACAGAAAACTCCGAAGGGGCAAACTCAATGACAACCTCTTTGTCCTCCTGCTCGAAGATGTATTTTATGCCTATGGCATGTTTTGCCAAAGTACTGGTCAGCTTATGCATCTTCTTGGACGAAAGTTCTGCTGCCACACTATTTTTCAAGGAGTCTCCATCTACTTTGTCAAAACGGTTATCAGGAACCTTTACATGAAAAACAAACACGCTGTCGCCTTGTTTGTATTCACAGTTGTCCAAGACTGTACCATTTGTAAAAGTCTTGTCGGGTTGGTTATTTATTTCCTCCACAAGATTTTGCAATAAATCAGAGCCAGAAGTATTCTTTTCCTTGCAACCACAAAACAATGCTGCACTCACAAAAGAAACCACAACAAAAGTCAAAAGTTTTTTCATACCCATCAACCTTATAATATATTAAAAGTGGTAGTATAAATAACATCACCAGACTCCAATACATCTACCTTATATTCTCCAGCTTTCCAAAATCCTTGCTTGACAGAACCAAACTGGTCCATTTCTACCAACTGAGGCTTCTTGGTCTTTTTAAGAGTTACCTTTGTTTCCACTGAAATTTTCTTTCCTGGCAAATAGATAACCTGTCCATTTGGTCGTGTCACCTTCAACTGGAGTTTGAATTCTGTTTCAGACTCCGTCCATGATGCAAACTCCAAACGAGCTTGGATATACTTTGCGTTGAAACTTCTCAATGGTTTGTCATAAGCACTCTTTTCGTTGCCATTTTCATCTAACAAACGGAAAGACATACTGGTAATCAAGTTGCGCAGCACACTTGGAGGAAGATTCTTTCTAGCTTCCTGTTCTGCCTTGTCTATAGCTTCTTGCTCCGCATTCTTGGCAATTTGATATTCTTTCTTGAAGTCAGAATCTACGTTACCAAATTGAGAGAAGTACTTTGGGAATACGGCAGTAAAATCTTCCGTTTTTGCTGCATAAACCTGTATGGCGATGTTAACTTTCTTTTCTTCCACTGTCAATTTGAGATTTTTGTACTTACGGTTAACCTCATTTGCAGCGATAATAGATGGCTTACGCTTGTAGGAAGTTTCGTTATCACCAACTTTGAAAGCCTTGCGATGAAATGTGTAAAGAATAGGAGAATCCTCATCGAATGTAATCCAATAAAGCACCCCATTGCGACGGAAGCATACGCTGTTGTCTGAGGTATCGACTGAAGGTTCGTACTTTGCCTTTAGCAAATAGGCATACAGGTTACGTTGTGCTTTCTCCTGTGCAGGAGTCAAGTCACCGGCAAAAACTGATGCCGAAAAAGCTATCAGCAAGCCAATCATAAGTTTCAATGTTTTCATTCTTATTTAAATGTTAATGTTATGTAATCAATTATAATGTTGTAATTTTGTCTCTATACTGGTCGTACACATTCATCTTCAGAATTGAGCCACTTGGCATTTTGGAAGTCTTTTTCAATAAATTCCTCATCTTCACCAACGTCTCTACCATTTCGTCTGTCACTTGTTCTGCACTAAAATTTGTAAGAATCAAGTCGAGGATTACGACATTGCCTGCAACTATAATTTTTTCCAAACTAACCCCTTCTGCCAATTTCAAAGGACATTGTGCAGCACTTTGTCTCCAAAATACCTTCCAAGAAATTTCATGCGAAAGAGTGTTTTGCCCCATTCCTTGCACATTCCATTGCCCATTTTTTCTGATAGCCGTAGCAAGCTTTTTACCAGAGACTGCATATAGATCGCACTTATACTCTGTGCCATCACGATAAGTATAAACTTCACGACTGAATCCTGAAGCATTATTGATGCGTGTACCATCAGTACCATAATAGCTTCTTTCCACACACTGATTTTGCGAGTTATATCTATACTTCATGGTACAATATCCACCTGCGACAAAAACAAGTTTACCATTTACCCCAAGATAAGTAACACTGCTAGGCAAACGCATCTCATTATAAGTATAAACCAATTTATGATACTTCATCTCCTTATCCATGACAGGACTTCCCGATAAGGAGTAGAACGCATCTGATGTCTTTAGCCCAGCCTCATCATACGTAAACCTTCGTTCGCTCCAACCATGTAAGCCAGTAGTTTTCTTTCCATATCCATCATAACAAATGAGCTTTATCATATTGCCACGTTTGTCATACTCTATTCTTCCTTCAGGAGCAATGTCATCCGCTGCCACGGGCTTGCCATCACTCCCAAACGATAGTTGATGCTTTATCTTGTTTACTACTTTGTCATATTGGTTATAGTACTTATGAACCTTTGCTTGGTCATTTCCCCTTGCTCCTGTTTGTGTGAAATATACTACGGAAACCTTGTTGCCTCTTTCATCGAATTCTTTCTTTACGACGGCAAAATTCTCATTTTTTACATTGCAAAGCAAACCGTTTGTACCATAATACTCCTCTTCTACACATAGATTATTGGAGTTATAATTCATCACCACCTTGTGATAACCGCTCTCACAAATGGTTGGATCACCATTAGTATTGAAATAAGATCGTTCAATTACATTGTCTCGCTCATCATACTTCAATCTCTCGTCAAACTTGCCAAAAGCCAAACCTCCATTAAGTCCTATAGGATATATCTTTTGCTTATTACCCCTTGCATCAAAAATCCAATTATAGCCAGCAACACCATTAACCAGCATCAATTTTCCATCCGTATTCTTGTATCTTTCCGAAATACAATTTCCTTGATCATCATACGCAAATTCCAACCTAGCGCAATATCTATTCAGCACACAAGGCTTCCCCTTTGCATCATAGAAAGAGCGAGTTGTCTCATTGCCATTTTCATCATATTCATAGGTAACCATGGCAATACCCTCATTAGACATTGTCAGATTATCCTTATCGTCGTAATAAGAAATCTTAGTATAGTTACCACGGGCATCATATTCCTTTACCATATAACAGATATGAGTAGTAGGCAACATAATACGTTTTTTGTTCACATCCATGTTGGTAACTCTACTAATACGACCTTGTTGATTATAAGATACCTCAATTCCTGCATAACCATATTTCGCAGGGGCATATATTTTACCATTATTATCCAAATAATACTCGGTCAACAGATTTCCAATAGAATCGTAGGTACAAGTTTTGTGAGCATATTCAACACTTTCTGACAACTCACCTGTTGCATTAAGAATCTTGGTATCCAACTGATTACCATGTTCATCATTGACAAACTCCAATTTAGAATATGAAGCAGGTTGATTATCATCATCCGTTTCTTCCATGAAATAAGCTGCATTACCTTTTGCATCTACATATGAACGACTTTTGAGATAACCATTCTCATCATAGTTATTCACATATCCATTGACTCCTTGAACGTAAGTCAATCCACCATCTACTCCCAAGAATCGCTGTTTGATGCAAAAACCATTTTCATCATAGTCATAAACCACACCTGCAAAAGTATTGTCTTTACGAATCATAGGGGTTCCCTTCATATCGTAATACTTTTCGCTAGTTCTGTTCCCCCACTCATCGTAGGTCAACTTAACCACAGGACAGTTGTTGCCATCGCTACTAGGTTTACCATCTACAGTTAGATACACCAACTGAGAAATATTGTCATCATCGTCATAGACAAACTTCTTGATGCCAAGTCCAAACTGGGTAGCCTTAGGTTTTCCATCCTTTCCCAAAAAGTGCTCTTCGACAACACGCCCCTCTTTGTCAAGAACAAAGCTTTTCCCAAAGATACCTTGTCCATCAGGAACTCTTGCATTGCCAAAGCCTGCATATTCCACTTTGGTAAGATAGCCGTCTTCATTATATTCCAAAATGTATTTGGAGATTTTTCCCTTTCCCTCCAAAGAATTGTCAAAGGCACTTTGGAAGAGTTTCACTTGTGCATTCAACACCATTTCTGTGCCAAGTTCATCATCCAGTTTGAAGGTACAAGTTTTGAAATTACTGTCATAGTCCTTTACATAAAGCACCTTTCCACTACGATTCATAAACTTTTCAGTATCCACCTTACCTGTACCTTCCGTATAGGTAAGGGTCATATCCACAATACGGTCTTTATCCTCTGAATCATGATGGTCTACCAAGTTGCCTAGACTATTAACGTATGAAACCCTACGTAACTTATGCCGAGAATATTCAAATCGATATGAAGCCTCACGATGCGTCATCTCGTTGCTACTAAGCGAACCAATTCCTTGCGGAACACCAAACACTTCTACATAATCTTTGTAGTACTCAACTTTTGTTCTATAATAATCCCAAGTAAGGAATCCTACCAACAACAGCAATACCGCAGCAACAATACCACCATAAAGTAAAGGTTTCGAGATAGGGTCTGGGGCTATCGCCTTTTTTACGGCAGACTTCATTTCCAAACAAGACTGATAGCGTGCCTCTGGCACCTTCTGGGTAGCCTTGTCAACTACCGCTTGAATTTTATCTGATATATAAGGATAGGTCTCAGCCATTCTTGGCATATTTTCCTTGACCACTCTACGCTTGATTTCCTGAGCTGTCAACAAGGTAGAATCATAAGGTGCCAGTCCAGTCAGCATATTATGAATCAAAACACCAATAGAATAGATATCAGAACGTTCATCAATATCCTTGCCGTATATTTGCTCAGGACTCATATATGCTGGAGTTCCCATGATTGCCTTACTATCAGTAACATTTGCCTCTGATACAATTTGGGCTATACCAAAGTCCATGATTTTAATATGCCCATCCTCTTGTATAATGATATTGGCAGGTTTGATGTCACGATGCACAATGCCTTTGGAATGAGCATAAGCAAAAGCATCTAGTATTTCACATATCAGAGGGTAAGCTTTGCTTTCTACAATCAAGCCGTTCTTCTTACTAATGAAATCCTCAAGAGTCATACCCTTTACATATTCCATAATGAGGAAGACCCCTTCTGGTGTTTCCACGTAGTTTAAGAACTTTACAATGCCAGGATGGTCTAACGAGCAAAGCATCTCTGCCTCTTGCTTGAACCTTGCACGCAAGGCTGCATTCCTTGCCACTTCTGGGCGTAGAGCCTTTATCGCCACTTGTTGGTCTATGTTGGTATTGACAGCAAGGTACACACTACCCATACCACCAGACCCCAAATGGCGCACTATTCTATAATTGAGAATATCTGTAGGAATCATATTCAAAAGATTTAATGATTGCTTTCAAGTTAAATTATCGCATACTTCCATACAAATATGGAAATGACAGCCAATATAATAGCTCCAAATCCCATATAGCGATGAGAGTCCTTATACTTATAAACCTTCTCTCCGTTACTTAGTTTTACTTTATCATTCCAAACCACATATCCAAAAGCTATTCCGAAGAATCCACCTAACAAAGCAAAGACATAAGCTGCAATAAGCCATCCCGTAGCTTCATCTGGTTCATATTGATATTCTGTACTTGAATTGTCATTCAATTCACCAGGCTCACGTTTTTCAAGCGTCTCAGTCTTCGGCTCATCAACAACCTCTTGTAAAGCTTGTGCTCGCTTATTCAATTCATCAACAACTTTACCCCAGTCCAAATGCCCATCTACCACACCTGCCAAATAAATTTCAGGAGCAGGTCCATTAGCAGGAATACTGATAGATGACTTCCTCAAAGGCTTGCGGTTGATGATTGTACCATTGGCACTGCAATCCGTAAAAACATAGTATTTTCCACCTGTAAACTCTTTCAGCTCTATATCTGCATGATGACGACTAATTTTTCTATCAGCATCGTTGACGATAATGTTACACATTTCTCTACCAACGGAAATCAAAACAGGAGCATTCTGCGTTCCAGCATGACTTATATGAGTCCCATTACTAAGGGCAGCCATGAACTCATAACAATTCTGATAGCGCAACATCATATTCTTATCTGTAGCCTTGTCCAATACCTTTTGTAAGATGTCAGATAAACCTGACTTATATTTCGAAAGCCGAGGGAACTCATTGTTAAGTATGGCATCTCGGGTTTCAAATTCACTAGCTAATGTATTGAAAGCATGATGTCCAGTAAGCATATAATAAAAAACGCATCCCAAAGAATAAATGTCAGAACGGAAGTTAATGGAAAAGCCATCAGCTTGCTCTGGACTCATATAGCCATTAGTTCCTATGATAGAGCCTACTACCGTAGAACCATTGGTGTTATCCATATCCTTTGCCACCCCAAAGTCAAGCAAGCAAACATTACCATCCGGTCGAATCATGATGTTGGACGGTTTGATGTCCCGATGTACAATATGTGCATTATGCACACACTGCAAGGCATCAAGAATCTTCAACATCAATTCCACTGCCTGTTGCTCAGGTATTGCCCCATGCTTTGTCACATATTGTTCGATGTTCAAACCTTCCACCAGTTCCATGACGATGTAATAGTTTTGCGTAGCATCATCACGGAACGCTGCATCGAGTTTTACTATCGACGGATGGTTTACTTTCAATAAGAACTCTACCTCTTTTTCTATGCGGCTAAGGATAGCCCAATCGCTGGCAAACTCAGGAAGGATTTCCTTGATTGCTACGATTTTACCTTGGCTATCCCTACCACGAAAGATTTGCCCCATACCTCCGCGAGCTATGGGGGTGTCTTCTATTGTATAATTAGCAATTTGTCTCATGGATTAGGTTGTTCGAGTAATTCTTTTCCTTTTATATATTTGATTTTAACAGCATTTTCTTCTGTAGAAGATGTCTCCTGTTTAGTAATTTTTTTTACTGCTTTTGCTTTCGAATTTTGTTCACCTCTAATTGTATGAGCACCTTTGCTTATAGGATTATCTTTTGTCTTTTGAGTTGTTGTCTTCTTTGTATTTGTATTGTTTTCAGGAGTTTCCACAACAACTTTTTCGACCATTATTTCCTTGCTACCAGCTTCAGCTTTCTTTGCTTTCGCTTTCTGCTTAACCTTTATTGTCACTGTAGCTTTTGGTTGTGGCTTTTCATCTTCATGGAAATACCAATAAGCACCACCTGCTACGGCAACAACAAGCATGACAGCAATCAAAGAATATAACACTGCATGGCTTTTCTTCTTAGGCTGTGCAATAGCACTCGAAACAGAAGGGCTTCCCATTTGCGACATAGCCATATCCTCAGCAGGAAACTCCACAAGTTGCACCGTGATATTATCCAATCCACCAGCTTCATTAGCTTGCTCAACAAGCAGTCTTGCACGCTCATTCAGAGACAAGTCATGACGAGACACTGTATTAAGAATTGTATTATTGTTTATCATGCCACTCAAACCATCGGAGCACAACAAGAATGTACTATTAGGCTCTGGAGTAATAGGCATTTGCCCTATAATAGGTGGAGTCATACCTTTCACTCCCAAGGCATTAGTAATTTGGTTTTTGTCTTGATGATGCTCAGCCTCAGCCAACGTTATCTGTCCTGCATCCACCAAAGTCTGCACATACGACTGGTCTTTAGTAATCTGACGAATCATTCCATTGGTAATGTAGTAAATTCTACTATCGCCAATCGAGCCATAATAAACCTTGCCATCCTTGACAATCAGCATCACACAAGTTGCGCCCATGCCCTGCATATCCTCGTTCATGGATGCTTTCCTCAGAATAGCTTGGTTTGCTGCTATGACAGAACTAGTGATAGCCTCTTCTGGTGTGGCAAAAGTATTATCGGAAAGAATATCCTGAATGACGGCAACCGCTAACTGGGATGCCACATCACCTGCATTCTGTCCACCCATACCATCACATACCGCCACGACTCTACCATTAGGAGAGTCAAAAGTTACCATGCTATCCTCATTGACTCGACGAGTTCTTCCTGTGTCTGTGCAATTTGCTATAATATAATTCTCCATACTTTCTTATTTTATCCAAGTTTAGGTATTGCAACGAAAATGAATACAGTATTGCCCAAACGGATAATGTCATAGTTCTGCAACTCACCTTCATCAGACAATTCTTTGTTTACAAACGTACCGTTACTTGACTGCTCGTCTCTATACTTAAACTTATTATCAACATTACGATAAAGGATAGACATGTGGCGACCAGACATCTGATAATCCCATGGAAGAGATATGTCACAAGATTGGTCACGGCCTATGAAATTCTTACCTTCATACAGATTGAAAGCCTTTCCCAATGGGTCACCATTATATGTTACCAAGAATCCGACAAGCTTTCTGCCTTTTCCTGCAGCCGCACCTTTTGGCTGACGGATAACTGTACCACCACCCACTGGGGCTTGTGGCTGTTGCGCACCAGGCTGATTAGGGCGGATTTTAGTTTCACCAGAAACATCATCACCACCAAACATAGCACCATTACCAACATTGCCAAACGCTTGTGCATTAGGACTTGCAATATGAGTGCCTTGCTCTGGCTGATAAGTAGCACCACCATGAGGTACGCCTGTCGGCATATCTAAATTAGGCTGTGGATTAAAGTTCATGTTGTTAGCACCCTTAGGACATAAAGGACACTCGTCACCATATATACTTGAATCATAAATGTGTCCATTTGGACAAACCTTCTTTGGCATAATCGTTATATTTTAATCGTTAATAAAAAATCAAGAGACTTAAAGAAGTTCCTTGTTAGCCAAGGAACTCTTCACTATTCATCATGGAGTCGAAAGAATCGTTTGTGTCTACATCAGCTTCTGCTGTATAGTTTTCCACATTATCATCCTGCTCGTATGATTCAGTTTCTGCAAGATAAGAATCATCTTCCATCCCTGCAGAATAATTGTCATTATCATTCTGACCATATGAATCATTCTCCGCAAGATAATTATCATTGCCGTTGTCTCCATCAACATTTGGATTGTAGTCAGGATTGTTCTCTGCATAGTCACCATGATACGACTCACCCGTTTTCTCATCCTCAAAGTTATTGTGAATAACATCTTCTTGATGAGTTTGGTTTTGCGCTACATAGTTCTGCCCATCATAAGTAGGAGTTATATCATCAACACTATTATAATGCTGCTCTGTCACATGAGCTGTCTGATGTCCCATATGAACATGGTCTTCCTCGGTATAAGTTACCACCTCGTTGTCATCGAAGCGACCGTTATTGTCCACATCTACGGCAAGAAGGTCTGCGTGACCATCACCATTAATGTCCATAAGAGCAAACTTATGTCCGTCAACAGTACCTTCCTCAACAGATATAACTTTCTCGTCACCCACATAATAGTTAGTGGTTTCATCCCAAGTTACCGAAGACTTTTCCGTTTCTTCTACACTTGGTTTCTCTACATGTTTCTCTACAACAACTACTTTCTCTGTTGTCGGTTGCTCTGCTACCGTTTCTGGCTGATACTTAGATGTCACATCTGCGCCATTTACAACATCTTCTGCTGTCAAAGGTGTGCTTTCCTCCGTATCAGAAGGTTGAGTTGCTGCATATGCTGCACCACCTGCTACAGCTGCACCTCCTACGAAAACAGCCGCACCTGCAGCCATTCTCTTTGCTACATTACTCTTCTGAACTGCCATGTTCTCGTAATCATCAATGTTTTCACCTGTGTTAGTCTTAATTGTATTCATAACTTCATTTATTAAAGGGTTAATATTCTATGTTGTAAAAGGTTTCAGAACTCTATTTCTGTCCCGCTTTCATTAGTAAAGACCTTTCGGTTTTTCTTTTCTTACAGTAGGACGTTTATTTTTTTATCTTAATGATGTATTTTTCCGTTTCGGCTTCATTTACCAAGGCATAGAAACCTGGAGAAAGATAGGTAAAAGATATACTACTGATTCCACCTACCAAATCTGTAGCCGTTGATGTTACCACATTGTTCTTGCGTATCTCAGCATCATATCCTTGTGTATATTCTCCATTTTGCATCGGTAAATTTTCCAATGCAATAAGTCTCCAAACACCTTGGAACTTGGCACCAACAGCCTTGAATGTTGTTGTAATCCCTTCCGGGAAAGCAAACACTTTCTTATCTATGAAAGCAACCTTATCACCCTCCGTTCTTGTCTTTGCTTTCTGTATATGGAACTCGTTCACATAAACATATCCAGACTTGTAGGTTTCTACATTCTGCTTTTTATAGTCTGTACGAAACTCCTTTACCTTGGAGGTCAAGATTTGCTCACTTGTTCCGTTTTCTTTTTGCAATACGACATATTGCTCTTTATCTTTTTTTCCATAATGCTGAGACTTGATGACACCTTCTTTTGTGCTACCATCATTTAGCACTATGGTATTGACATAATCAGCCAATTTATACAAACTTGTAGTACGTGGCACTGGCAACTTGATAGTCTCTTTGAGGGCGGTAGCTGGAACTTCCACCGTGGAAGAAGAAGTCTTTATTGTTATTTTCTTACCAATCTGCTGTGAGATAATTACACCAACATAATTCTTGCCTTTGGTTGTTACGACTTCATCTTCTATTGTATTCTCCGTTTGATTCTTCGGTACTATTTTTCTTATGTCATTAACATCACTCCACACCAACTTATAGTTTTGAGGTTCTACTTGAACATAAGAAACTTTCGGCATCTCGTACTGCTCCACCTTTGCTAAATTGGTAAAATTGTCGTTCTTCGTCTTTATATCATAAAGAACGATATAACGTCCATCAGCATTTCCCAGCAAAGCCTTGTTCTCTAAAGCCCACCTCTTCCATTCCCGAGGAAGGCTTTCATACTTCACTTTCTTCTCTCGCTTAGAAACAATATTGGATTCTTCAATGACAAGTCTTGCACTTGTCGCTGCTATGGTCAAATCAGTCCCTGGTTGTTGGACTATGATATTACCAGCTATAACAGAACCATTCTTCAAAACAACAGTTGTTTTCTGTTCTGCCTTACTAGAATACAAGAAGAGTAAAGCCAATAATAATAAAAATATCTTTTTCATGACAAATATAGTTACCTTTTATTAATATTCTTTCCAAAAAGAAGGCTTACCTATAGCTTTCAGAGCCTCATTTTGCTTTTTTATCTCAACACTACGAACACTCGCCTCTGTTCCCATTACCTGTTCACCAATTTTTATTAAGTGTAATGCAGTTTTCAAAAGAGGCTCTTCTATATCACCCAACTCTCTTTTTGTCGTTGAATAACCATCAGGCACATAATAATTTACTGGAATACCATCAGTTGTTACAGTTTCCATCTTAGCATTATAGTATTGCATTGTTATAGGCTGTAATTGATATTTAAATTTGTTATTTTTAATTGTCCACGAACCAACACCTTTTCCATAAGTTTGTTCGCCAATAACAACAACAGACATGAAAGGTTTCAAGCTGATGATTAGGGCCTCAGAAGCTGAAGCGGAATATTTTGATGTAAGAACAATAATTTTTTTCAAGTTAAGCCCATACAACTCAGATCCAGACAAACCTTTTCCATTGTTAGGTGTCAGAAAGCAGTTTATTGTTTTTTCAGAACCTGTTGCTTCGAAATATTCCCTTGACAAGATATCGTTGTAGGTACATTGTTGAAATATTTCTCCATAACCGTTTTCTGAAACAATAGAATTAGACAAGTATTTGCACGTAGAAACCAATCCACCAGGATTGTATCTTAAATCCAATACCAATTCGTCTATTTGTTCTTCATAAAAATGTTTCAATACGTTAGTAAGATCCTTTTTGGCATCAAACTGCAAGTAGCATATATAGCCTACCTTTTTCCTTTCTATTTGATAAATAGAATCCAAATAGACAGTACTCGTTTGTTCCAACGGGCTACTAACTTCTATTGTATCTCTTGGCTCAAATCCGTTGCTGCCCAACACTCCTAAAATTATCTTATTATCATACAACTGGACTAAATCCCCACGCTTTAAACCCGTATTCTTTAATTTAGGTGAAGTTACGTATAATACTTGAGCAAAGTTTGTGTTTCCATCCGTATATTCTTGGTATTCAAATCCATATTCTATAAAGTTACTGTTTCCTATATATGAACTATTATGGGTACTATATGAGAATTTATCTTTTGATGACAAAAGAGACTTGAAGAAAGTTACAGGATCTGTTGTATAGTCACAAGCTAAAGAATCTGGCATATCTTTACGCCATAAATAATCATGGTTCATTTGGGCATATACCCACCTACATTCTTCATCATAAGCACCTATATTTGGTATTTTTTCTGGAACAGAAGGTTCAAAATCACTATCTTTGGAACAACTGCCAAATAATATAACTAAAAGCAGATATATAATTTTCTTCATAGCTCACATTAGTTGAATCTTACAAAAAACTTTAGATAGACCAAGGTTTTTAGATTGAAACAAAACAAACTAAAAACCTTGGCTTAACATTTTTATATGTAAATATTCTTATTTTGCATAATCTACTAAATACAAAGTATTTGGGTTATTATGATTTTTTGCTTTTGTAGAATATGCTTTTGCTGAATTTGTTCCATTCAGCAATACTCCATAAGCGCGTGTTATATTGTTGTTTTTATCTTCATCACATAAGTCCAAAGCAAACCAATATTCTCCACCAGCTTTAAATGAGATTGTTTGGGGGTCAAACAGCGTATTAGTTGAACCATTTACAACATACGTGTATTTGAAATTAACATTCTTCATTGGCAGCATAAAATAATATTCATACAAGTTGTTGGAAGTGTAATTTGAAGGTTCAATATAGGTTAATCGCCAGTTAAAGGCTCCATTCTCATTCTTCTCGGATATTTCATATCCATTATACTCATTTAATTGCAAGAAATCACAACTTTTAGACATTGCGAGAGTATATTTTTCAACACTTGGAAAAGTATGCACATTGAACCATTGGACAAGACACAAAGCTCCTACAGATTGGGGATTAAGATTACATTCATTATTGTTGTCACCAATAGTTATACTTTTGATATCTAGTCCCAAAATTTTATATTTACCACCCAATAGACCCGCATCTGTTATTTTGGTAGTTGACATTTCTTCGGTATCAGAAAATTTCCAAAATTCGGTTTTAACATTGTTACCGTCAATTTCGGCAACATCCGTTACTGCAACCAATGTATAAGTACCTTTTTCAAGGTTCAACTTACAATTGGCGATACTAGCATAATTTTTAAGATACTGAATATCTTGCGCAGCTAAAATTCCTTTTTCGTTATACGCAAACGTATGTACTCTAAGTTTATACTTAGTTGAAAAGGATTCCAATTCACCATCATTAATTTCATACGTAAATGGAGCTATAACACCAGAAGGGTTTACCTTTACTGAAATTGCTCTTGTTATCTCTATATCATCATTAGAACATGATGACATGACCATTGCCAATACGGCAATCAAAGAATATAATATTTTCTTCATAATTATCAATCTTTATCGTTATTTCTTCTTAGTACCAATACATTTGAACAAGTAACCAACAGAAATCTCAGCTGAACTTATTTTTCCAGGGAAGTTTCCTGCAAGCTTGCTTGTTCCATAGTAATAACGAGCATTCACATAGAAACCATCGTTAGCCGAGTTCTTGTTTACTCGATAGCCCAAACCAACGGTAGCCTTTACATCAAAACCTTTCAAGTCACCAGTCTTATACGTTACATTTTCATAAGACAAAACATCTGGGCTTGCTGACAGAGACCCAGCTAAGGTTGGACCGACCTCAATATAGAGGTTCTTCAACTGCTTGCTATTATACATAGGATAGAACTGTAACATAACAGGAACCTCAAAATAACCAAGCTTCAGGTCATCACCAGCCAAAGTCTTTACAGCATGGCTCTTGTAATTCAGTTCCAATCCGATGCCAAACAAGCCTTGACCATCAAGGTAGCGACCTCGTGAATCCTTGGATCCAAAGCGAACATTGGCCGCTACACCACCGCCAAAGCCGATACCACTTCCATCATAGATTTTTAAGTCTTCACTCTCACTCATTGTAGAAACTCCAGCACCAGCACGCAATCCTACAGAAAGTTCATAGTTGTAGTGTTTGCCCTGAATGGTAAGTTTCTTGCCCTCTTTCTTGACAGCATTTCGGGTAGTCGTTTTTTGACCAAACCCATCATCACCCTTGTCAATCTGGGCAGAAGCAGTCATTGCCAAAGCCAAGAATGACAGAATAAACATACTTTTTTTTGTCATAATTCTTATTTTTATTGATTAATAATATATATGTATAAAACTCTTAGAACGGCTTTAGTTCTGCATTGCATCTTCTGGAAGTACCATCACTTGTAGTAACACTACACCATGCATTGAAATCCACTTTCTTGACATAAAATGCACTTTTTATCTGTCTTGACCCATGGGCTGGAATTGTTACAGACTGAGAAACTTTTTTGAAAGTTGCATTTTTGCCACCTCCAGACAGAGTAATGGTCGTTGTCACAGGAATTGAAGAAGGATTAGATACTGTTGCGACCACATTGCAAATATCATTGGAATTGGCATCTGCATTTGTTACTTTTATATAAGGTATCAACTTGGTGCGTTGTACAAAGTTATAAGTTTCCTCCCCTTGCCATAGTTGAATTCCATTGTTCTTAACTTCAACCCAAAAAGTCTTTTTCTCTCGTGTATTCGAAGCACTTGGCTTGTATGAGAAAGAAAATATATTCTGACCTTTTTTCATCAAGTTCAAGAGATTACCTGTATCTGTATCTTTCAAGGTCACAGTAATGGCTTGACCCTTCCATTTATCTGGTACTGCCAGCTGGAACTCACAAGTACAAGTGCCACCAGCTGAGAAAATTTGGCTACTTCTACGATTTTTGGTATAGAATGTCGATTTGTCTTCCACGACATGAAGCAATCCATATTTTCCATCATATTGAGCGATAGCTACACCATCGGAAAACTTAGCTGCGCTCTCATATTGGAATGGAGTCAACAGCTTACCATTTGCTGATAAATATGTCCACATTCCATTACGCTCCTCAGGCATCCATTGCTTGGCATAGTCTTGCTCATAGGTAGCATAAGGAACATCCAATCCGAAATCTGTATCTGGTCGATACAAATAATCAACCACAAATTCTCTACTTGGAATTTTAGACATTCGTCCATTGGCTTCCAATACAAACTGTTTTTCATCCTCATCCCATAGATAAGCTTTTCCATTATAAAAGTTTGTACCACCAAATGGAGTTCCACCATTTGGCAACCGAAGCTGAACCTGTTCACCAGAGACATCTACCCAATGAAATGTTTCTCCGCTTCCTACTACTGCGAATCCCTCACTGAAAGGATGTACTTCATCTGCTGTAAATTTGAATGCAGGATGACATTCATCATCTATATAGCCATATAGTCCATCAGCATCTCTTACCGTCAATAGTCCCTCGGAGTAAAACATATAATCAGGAAGAAGGTAGTAGGTTTCATCTGCATACTTTACTGTTCCATCCTCAGAAAGCACACCTTTTACTTGCCAACCATACGAGGTACGATTGACAAAGACAGCCCTACCTTCATAAAATAAGTTGATGGCATCATACTCCGGTGTCAATATTTCCTTGCCGTCAGAGCCGACAACACCAACCTTGCCATCCTTTGTCACCTTATACATATTAGGGGCAAAATATTTGATTTCGGAATATTGCGGCGAAACTAACCATTCTGCTGTCTGAGCAAATGTTGTTGCAGACAAAGTAACTAAAGCCATTATTATAAATAATTTCTTCATATGCTTCTATATTTTAGTTCAGTATCGGCATTTTCTCAGAGTTTACTTCTTTCAATTTTTCAGGACACTCTTTCTTATTTGTTACTTTTTTAACTTTGTGATTTCTTTCCTTATTCTTAGCTGAGCTATGTTTCATTTCCGTTTTTTCCTTTTTGGGCGAAACCTTCTTTAAGCCTTCTATTTTGACAGCATCATCCTTAGGAGCTATCTTATTGGTAGAATCCTTTGTCCAAACATCATCCTGTTCATTTTCTTTGGAAACAGGGATTTCCACTTTTTCATCAACCTTAAGCTGACTACTCTTGTAATACCAAACTCCCCCACCGATAAGTGCCAATACACAAAAGACGACAATTCCCAATAAAATCCTACGAGTTGCCACATAAGGATCTTTTACCAGAGACCAATCTAATGACCACTGGCTTCCCAAGCGTACTTTGTCTTCTCGTGTTACTGGCACAGATGCACCTTTCAACAGTTTCCTATCATTGACATAAGTACCATTGCTACTGGTATCGCTAACAGTCATCTTACCAAACACACCAAAGGAAATCACTAAATGATGTCTGCTAACATTGTCTTTTTCGTCAGGTATGACAATGTCACAATCGATTCCTCGTCCTACAATAATCCTCTTCATATCTAACTACGCTTTACTTTACTTGATGATGTACCACTCCCTTTTGCCAGTCGAGGAAACAGGCGTTTGATAGCCTGTCCTGCCATCTTGAAGCATCCATATTGATAGATAGATTTTTGTTTCATATCAACCACTATCGCTGTCAGGTTATCGTGATCTCCACCACGTTGCACTCCAATGCCATTGATAACCTCCGTAAGATATTCAACTTCCTCCTTGGCTTTACTCTTGGCAAGAAACAATTTCATCATCTCTGATTCTGGCAAAGTATTCCAAATGCCATCACAACACAAGATAAACCTATCGCCTTTTTTATAAGGGATTTTCTCCACAGTCATTTCCACCTTTGGACGTATACCCAATGCACGAGTGATGATATTAGAAAAACTGGATTGGCGAGCCTGTTCCTCAGTCATAATATTTTGAGCGACCATTTCAAAGACCTTGGAATGGTCGAAAGTACGAAATTGCTTTTTGCCTCTTCTTAATTGATAGATGCGACTGTCTCCCACATGAGTCAAATAAGCAGCCTCGGGAGTAAGGACCAATACCGTTGCCGTAGTACCCATACCTCGAAGAGGAGGATCATTCAAGGCTCTACGATATATAGCAGCGTTTGCTGCATCCACAGCCTTTAATATAGCTTCCTCACCCAATTTTTCAACAGAAAAATCAGCCAACGTCTGTGCAATCTCAGTTACAGCAATACGTGAAGCAGTTTGTCCACCATTCATGCCACCCATACCATCGCAAACCGTTAGTATAACGCTGTTGCCAACACTCATACCTGTGTAATTGTCTTGATTTTCCTTCCGTCCACCTATTCCTGTGCGCCCAAAAGCATCACACAAGTTTATGGAAGCTATGAGTTTAACCTCTTCCAACCCAACACTTGAAGTTTTATTATTGTCATTCATAAAATAGAACTCTGAAAAAGGTTAGTATTTTCTAAGCAAAGCTGAAATCTTGTTCTCATAAACAGGATCTTCTGCCTCGGAAGCATATTTATAAGCCTTATCCAACAATTCCTTGGCATATCTCAAGTTTCGAGCCTCGCCACCTGTCAACGATGGTCCCTCATAATAATCACAAGCCAACTCATACAAAGCAGGATAATAGTTACCTTCTGCCTTGACGATTTCCCCCAACAAGCTATGTGCCTTGGAAGGACTCTGAGTGATTTCTTTTTTCAAATTAGCTTGCATGGTAACAAAATCGTCATTAAGTGTAAACGAACCCGAAGAAACGGCATACAATCTACTCAAGATGAATTTAGCCTCAACGTTTCCGCTTGCTACCAACTCTTTCAGCCCTTGCAATCCCTCTTTAGCCTCACTAGGGTTAAGCAATTGTTTGCGAATCGCAGGAACAGCCAATGCCATATCTGTTGATTTTTGTCGTTCGCGCTCAGTGGTTTCTACATTTTCCACTGCACTCGCTTCATTTTCTGATGCATCAGAACCTGGTTTTGGAACCAAGATCACAAGACAAGCGATAAGTACTATAACCACAGCAGCAACTCCACCGATTATCGCAATCTTCTTCATATCGAAAGAATTATCAGAACGTCCCATAGAAAAATTATCAAGTGCTGCTCTAAACTCAGCAGCTGTCTGATAACGCTTTGTACAATCCTTTTCCGTAGCTTGTGCAATAATGTTTCTCAATCCCTTGCTCTCTACCTGCTGCAAAGGCATTTTGTTTCGCAGATGTGCATTGAGTACGACATTAGAAGGACCTTCGTATGGCAGATGACCAACTGCCAATTGAAACAATAAAACACCTAAAGCATAAATATCCGTAGGCTTGTTCTGATTTTTCAGGTCTCCGATAATAAGCTCTGGAGCCGCATACTGAGGCTTTCCCATAAATTGACCAGCCGTAGTAAGATTACGGTCATGCGTTTTCAGCCCATCAACCTTCTTTGCAATACCGAAATCTATCAGCTTAATTTTTCCGTCACGTGTTACCATCACATTCGATGGGTCAATATCTCTATGGATGTAACCTGCGTCATGTAATGCCATGATACCAGACAACACCTTCTTGACAACAGTAACAGCAAATTGCTCAGGACTAGAATTATACAACTTATATAAGGTCTGGGCATATGGAATTACAACACCATTTTGATCGGTAACGACACCTTGTATCAAGTCAGACAAGGATACACCTATCAAGAGTTCACTGACTACATGATAACGAGTAGCCTTCACCCCATTAGGCATTTTGGTATCAACTGCCAAAAAGCCCATCATCTCCACAAGATTTTCATGCTGCAATTTGATGTTAGCTTCGTCTTCTGCTCTTTGAATTACATTTTGAGGAAGTCCAGAGAACATAAACTTAATGGCTACATCTCTGGTTTCATGGGTATAGACATTGATACGTCTTCCACGAAACACCTTGCCCATACCACCCTCGCCTAATGGCGTGGAAGTATCATCAAACTCATAATATATGCCTTGTTTTTTCTCACTATCTCCCTGTAATTTTATGATTGCCATAATTGTCGATAAATAATATTTTTGTTAATACAATACCGTTCTTGAAGAATTTTCTTTGTTTGGGGTTGGAGTATAGAAATCATTTGAAACATTTTGATTTGTAGCATACTCATAGGAACAACCTGTCCTCATGGAGTTTTCCGTAATCTCCTCAAAACCCATATCCTCTGCCAACCTAGCCTTATCAACATCAAACACCTTTACCAGAAATTGATAATGCTTACCTATTGTCAACACATCATTTTCGTTGACAGGCAACGTTTCATATCTTGCATCCATTTCATTGACTGTCGTACCATACGTAGAATTATAGTCCGTTATAGTCATATTTAGCTTAGTAGGATTTCCCTCCTTTCTAATATACAAGATGGCATGTTCCGAAGACACAGACTTTTCTTTGAGGCAAATATCACAACCAGCTGTCTGACCTATGACATTTCGCCCTAAATACAGCGGAAATATCTCTCCAAGGAGTCCACGTGAAATTGAAAACAGAATTCCAACCACAACTCTGTTCTGTAAGGAAACATGCCGATTTCCTTCCGCCTGCCCCAAAGAAGCCCCTCGCTGTGGCATTACTTCCTGCCCTAATCCGTCTAAAGGTTTTGACACATCAGGGATATAAGTGCGATTGTCACTTGCCTCAGAACGGCTATACAGACTACCATATAAGGAGTCGTCTAATTCGGTGTTACCCAGATTCTCGTAGTCAACACCAGGTACTATCGTTTTATTTTGTGACATAATGCGTTTTGATTCGTTATGAAACTATTATATAATACGGAAAACTAATATTGTCTCTCCCATTCTCAGTGCATCCCCATTTTTCAAGTTCACAGATTTCCCCTGTGGCACTGGATTGCCATTAACGTACACAGGATTACTGTTTTTGGCTGATGTGATTTGGTATACCACTTGCCCTTGTGATGACTGAATTGTTCGCATTCCTGCATGAATACGACTCATTGAAATATCAGGAGTCAACTTGATTTGAGCCTTACTGTCTGAGCTTTGTCTCCCCAAATTATAGAAATTTCCATAAGGCAAGTTGATTACCCCATAGCTTCTTCCTTGGTACGACATTTGGAAAACGGCTCTTTTCTGAGGTTGGGCCTGCAATCCTGGCACAAACCTTGTCTTGACATCTTGGTTCAAGCCATCCACGACATGCGTCTTGTCATTTTGCAAATTATCGACTACACGTGTATGCTTTTCACTCACCACTTGCGTTTCATTACTATCCACCAAAGTATTGTTACCTGCAACAGGCATATCATCAGTACTTGAAGAAACTGGCTTCGACTCAGATTTTTGATTATGCAACACTACACTAAATGGTACTGTGAATGAACATTTAGGACAACGGAAAGTAGTTGGAGGTTGTCGCTGCAAGTCAAAACGACGACCACAATTAGGACATGTTATAATCATATTATATATAATGTATTATTTGACATAAACAACAACCATGCTGTCATCAAATTTACCCCACATCTGAGGATGCTGCAAACCATCGGTATCGCCAATCACTCTCGGATTTACATAATTGAACAATTCCCTAGCAGTGATTTTTCTATCCCCATTTCTATCTGCCGCACCACGGAAGGCTTCCAAGATACGCTTGAAGAAAAATGAATTGTACATATCTTTCTGTTCCCATGATACCTCAGACGATCTGCTTGATGTATATAGCATGACGCTTGTTTTCTCTGTATTTCTCTTATAGGCATTGCCATTTTTCAAAGTAAGCCCACCTGAATAACATGCCATGGCAAAAATAATCTTACGACGAGCCTTGGCCGCCTTCATGATGCTCTGAATCTCGTTATAGGAGATAACACCAGAAGCATCCTTGATGTCGTAACTTGTTAGTCCCCCTTGTACTCCATGACCACTGAAAGCAAAAATGATTTCATCATTTACCGTTGACTTGGCAAACTGAGCTTTCAATACTCGCAAGATGTGGTCTCGGGTAGCATTTTCATTCAGCAACATAAAGACCTTACTGCCATTGTAGTCATGAAAGAAATGCGATATTGCCTTTGCATCTCCTACAGAACATGGCAAAGAAGGAGCCAAACTTGGATACTTGTAATTACCCAATCCCACTGCCACGACATAGGTAGTCTGAGCATGCGCCATTGTTCCCAGCAGTCCAAAAACTAATAACAATACTTTTTTTAGAATATTAGAAAGATTATTCATAGACATCCTTTATAATTGGTTCTTATTTTCCTGTAAACTTACATCGACAACTGCTATTAGGACATTTTCCCTCAGCCAAGATGTTCTCATATAACTTCAATCCAAAATGGTATCCACATTTAGGACAACAATAGTTCTTCTTAAAGTACCTCTCGTTTTGGTCTTTCTTCTGTATGAGACCCTTACTCTTCATATCTACAACAAACCATGAGATACCTATAGCCAAAATACTCCCGAAAATTTTGATTATTGCACTAATTGTTTCATTACCTGCAACTTCTTTAGGCAATATGAGCGAAATCATAACGGCAAAAACACCACCCAATGACAAAGAAGCCATTCGCCACATCATGATATTAGAAGTTTTAGACTCCAAACTCATCTTATTTTGATTGTAACATTCATAAACCATTCTTAGCTTGCTAATATCAACAGGCTTAGCAGATATTTTTTCTAACAGATCTTTAATTCTAAAAGTCTCAGTAGCCCCTAAACGCACCAAGGTGTTTAGCCCAACAGGAGCCTCACCTAGCAAACGTTTAAACTTACCATCCTTAGCAAATATCCATGTACCATTAGTCGAGTTACTATCTTTCAGCGTCATTTTTCCTGTAGCTTCATCCAAATGAAACAGAGCATGTTGCCTGCTGATACTCGATTCCGTTAACTTAAAAGGCTGATTACCTTGTTTTCCTATAATTATATCCATATTCTAATTGTTCATTTTCTCCAAAAACGCGCTTGGCACATACGCTGTCACTACCGTTACCAGTTCTTCCATCACAACAGCCACTCTCTGTTGTCCTTGCCATCTTGCCACTCTACCTATCACTCCCTTGAATGCTCCGTCTATTACTCTCACCATCTGTCCTTTCTTGAACTTTGGCACTTCGGCTAATGACACTATAGTGTTGTCTGTTTCGGCGGCATAGATGATTCTTAGACTTTCCATCTGATGGTTGGGTACAATCATTGGGGTCTTTTCGATTCGGCTGCCAACATGGGTGTGACGATAATAAAAGCGGAGGAAGGGAAGGTTTACGTTGTCGTAAACGAAGTGTTTTATTTGGTCTAAGGTTCCGTAAGCGAAGAAAATGTTTGGTAATAGTGATTCGGTTACAGTTTTGCGTTTGCCTTTAATTAGTTTTACAGTCGTTTGCATTGGGTAGAAGGCTGTGATGCCTTTTGCCGTCATATACTCGTATGCGGTCTTTTCTCTGCCGTAAGTGCAGCGTAGAGCATACCAATGGGGAGGGTCTTCCGAAAGTGCATAGCTGGTGGACACCCCGGTATGTGAACTCTCGGCTTTTTTACAGCTTTGAGCTTTGGGGAGGGCGTTGGAGGTAAGTCCAGCGCAGGGAGGGATTTCACCACCTCCCGAGGTGTGTATATCTTCCGATATACAGCCATCGATATTCATATCGCTTAACTTAATTCTAGACAGAATTATGTTGGTACAGACAAAAAAAGCGTGAACCGTCCGTTGTCCGATCCACACTCTGAGGCCGTGAGAAGTGCCCTATACTGCTGAACGAACAACAGTATAGCCCACGCCGATATGATATATAGCAATATCCGTACTTTCGGCATGATGCAAATAATTGTACGACAAAATGTCAGAACACAATAAATGCTTCTGCAAAAATACGAAAGGTATATCACACCCCTGGACATTTACCGTTGCCATGTTCAATGCAGTACATGTATCTTGAAATTTCTCACGTTTCAGAGTGTACGTTGAACGTGACGTTTGTAAACGCCTAATATGTCTGGACTGCTTTTCCCACCCAATACCCGCTTTGTGTAGATATGTCATATTGATGACCTTATTACACTCTGCACGGCGTAGGCTACCGAGTCGGTTGTCATATGTGATAAGAACACGTTCTTTTGCGACAACAGCGGTCTGGCTTTTCAGTCCGAATGCAAAGTTACGAAAGAAAAATGAAAAAATATTATTTTGCAATAAAAATTGCACAAGATTTTTAATGCAAATATCGTACAGGCAGTAAAAAAGTGTTACAAACGAAAAATTGATTCTAGAGTTTTCAATTGGCGTTTTTAGTGGTTTTGAGGGCGCCATCTTCGTGTTTTTCTTCATTCAAGGCTTCGTTACACTGCAAAAGGACTACTTTTGGAGTGTAACGAAGCCCCAATTGCATTGCAAAACGACTACAGTTGCAATGCAATAGTTGTCCTTTTGAAGTAAAAAGGAGCTTTTTTTTGAAGCAGAAACTTGCATCGCAAAGTCGCTATCGACATAACTCACTGTGTATAAACAATATAACCACAACCGCTCAAAACTCACGAATTTTGAGCTAAAGATTTCCTCGCGCGTTCAGATGGCAGTTTTGAGCGGTTAGAAATGCAAATATAGGAGCGAAGCGCTGCTCGCTCCGGTTGAGATAGTGAGGTGTTGGGGGTGGGTTTTATTTTATTAGCCACTTCATAGCCCATTCCGTTAAAGGGGAGGGACATGCAAGCATTCCACAGTTTTGCTGCAAATTAAGGAAAGAGAAACGTATGCGGTTCCTGGGTTGGTAACGTTCGTTGTACACAACAATACTTCTGCCACTGACACAATTTTCAGCCTTTACTTCTACAGGAATTATCTCGTCTTCTCGCTGTAACAGAAACTCTATCTCAGCCTTTCCTTCCGAAGACCAATAGTAAGGAATAGAACCATATGAAGGCAACAGACTTTGCAGCACTGCATTCTCAGCCATCGCTCCCTTAAATTCGGTGTAGTTGGCAGTCGGGTCAATAACTATGCTTCCTGGCAGCCCAGCCAATCTCCGCAACAGTCCGCAGTCACTGGCATAGACCTTGAATATGTCCGGCTCCTCGTAGGCACTTAAAGGCATTCCAGGTTTCGAGACCGCGTTCACACGATATATCATGCCAGCATCTTCAAGCCACAACAATGCATCCTCGTAGTCACGGCTTCTTGCACCCTTCTTTATAATCTTATAGATAAACTTCCGATTCTCTTTTGCAAGTTGGGATGGAAGCGAGCGCCAGATGGCATGAATGCGCGGTATCTCGCGAGGATCTGCATACTTGGCAAAATCAAGCTCATATAAGTCTAATATACCTTGAAGAATGTCATCCACCGCTTGCATACCCTGATTTTCAAGCATACTTACGGTAGCTTCTGGCATTCCTCCAGACACCATATATCTACGATATTCCGATTTCAACTTGTCAAGTATAATAAGAGGCAGTTTCTCGGGCTGTTCTATCTGCTCAACAAAATTGAAAGTCTGGATATCACTGGCTCGCAGATATTCCTTAAACGTAATCGGATACATACGCATAACCTGAACCTTTCCTACTGGTACGGTCATTCTCCGCCTTTTCACAGCCACACCCAACAGCGAACCAGCTGCAATAATATGCCATTCGGGAGCATCCTCACAAAAATACTTCAACGAGTTGAGCGCTTCCTCGCATTCTTGTATTTCATCGAATATGAGCAGCGTCTTGCCAGGAACAAGCGGAACAGGACTATAAAGGGCGAGTTCCTTAATTATGCGTGCAGGCTCTTTTGACACAGTGAAAGCTGACTGCAACTCTTTCTGGCGGTCAAAGTCAAATTTCGCTGTGTATTTAAAACACTCTCTTCCGAACTCCTCCATAGCCCATGTCTTGCCTATCTGACGGGCACCTTTCAGAAGAATTGGCTTATGCTTTTCTGCTTCTTTCCAATCCTTGAACTTATTTATTATGTCTCTTTCTATCTTCATAATTACATCAACAACTTCCGATTTGTGTCAAAATTGACATTTTTCCGAACTTATCAAGTGCAAAGATACAATATATAGAGGAATGTTACAATTTTTCTGAGAGTTTTTAGCAAACAATTCCAAGAATAACTTGTGATCTGTTTTTTCGTTATAGCACCTCAAGTCTTTGCATGCAAATATCACACAGGAGGTAAAAAAGTTTTGCCCAAAATACACGGAGTCTGCAAACTGAACTATCACCATTATACATAATAAATATGGTTTAAAAGTCAAAAAATCAGGCAAGCGTGTTTTTATGTGCAATAGTTTGTATAACTTTGCAGTCCAAAACGTATATTATGAACCAGGAAATAGAACGCAGGCGAACTTTCGCCATCATATCACACCCTGACGCAGGTAAGACTACGCTCACCGAGAAGTTCCTTCTCTTTGGCGGTCAGATACAGGTGGCAGGTGCAGTAAAGAACAACAAGATACGCAAGTCGGCTACATCCGACTGGATGGAAATCGAGAAGCAGCGTGGTATCTCTGTGTCAACTTCGGTAATGGAGTTTGACTACGAGGGCTACAAAATCAACATTCTTGACACTCCGGGCCACCAGGACTTCTGCGAGGACACATACCGCACTCTTACAGCTGTCGACTCAGCCATTATCGTAGTGGACGGTGCCAAGGGTGTGGAGACACAGACACGTAAGCTGATGGAGGTGTGCCGCATGCGCAACACTCCGGTTATCATATTTATCAACAAGATGGACCGCGAGGGTCGCGACCCGTTCGACTTGCTCGACGAACTGGAGGAGGAACTTCAGATCAGCGTGCGCCCGCTGTCATGGCCTATCAACATCGGTGTCAAGTTCAAGGGTGTGTACAATATCTACGAGAACAAGCTCGACCTCTTCAAGCCCGACAAGCAGCGCGTGACTGAAAAGGTGGAGGTTGACATCAACTCTACAGAACTTGAAGAGCACATCGGTGAGCAGGATGCCAAGCAGCTGCGCGACGACGTAGAACTGATTGACGGCGTATATCCCGAGTTTGACGTTGAGACATACCGCTCGGCTGAGGTGGCTCCTGTATTCTTCGGTTCGGCACTCAATAACTTCGGCGTGCAGGAACTGCTCAACTGCTTCGTAAAGATTGCTCCGTCGCCAAAGCCTACCAAGGCTGAGGAGCGCACCGTAGAGCCTGAGGAGCAAAAGTTTACGGGCTTCATCTTCAAGATTACTGCCAACATCGACCCCAACCACCGCTCATGTATCGCTTTCTGCAAGGTGTGCAGCGGCAAGTTTGAGCGCAACAAGCCCTATCTGCATGTGCGTCAGGGCAAGACTCTGCGTTTCTCTTCGCCCACCCAGTTTATGGCTCAGCGCAAGAGCACCATCGACGAGGCATGGCCAGGCGACATCGTAGGTTTGCCCGACAACGGCATCTTCAAGATTGGCGACACACTGACTGAGGGCGAGAAGCTGCACTTCCGCGGACTACCTTCGTTCTCGCCAGAGATGTTCAAGTATATCGAGAACGACGACCCAATGAAGGCAAAGCAGCTTGAGAAGGGTATCAACCAGCTCATGGACGAGGGTGTGGCACAGCTGTTTGTCAACCAGTTTAACGGTCGTAAGATTATCGGCACCGTAGGTCAGCTGCAGTTTGAGGTAATTCAGTATCGTCTGGAGAACGAGTACAACGCCAAGTGTCGTTGGGAGCCAGTCCATCTGCACAAGGCTTGCTGGATAGAGAGCGACGACGCTGATGAACTCGACCAGTTCAAGAAGCGCAAGTATCAGTATATGGCTAAGGACCGCGACGGACGCGATGTATTCCTTGCTGACTCGGGCTATGTGCTGTCTATGGCTCAGCAGGACTTCAAGCACATCAAGTTCCACTTCACAAGCGAGTTCTAAGAAAAGTAAAAAGGTAAAAGAGTAAAAAGGTAAAAAGGCTGAAGAGATTATTGTCTCTAAGACTATACATAAAGCAATGAGGGTGTGTCAATTTGTTTTGACACACCCTCATTTTATTTTCGAGGCTTTCCCATTTTATTTATACAACTGGATTCAACCGTTCAATTTCCTGTTTCTGCAGACCAGTTGCTTTTGCAATGTCGTCAATTGACATTCCCATATTTAATAAATTTCTGGCAATCTCAACACGTCCTTCCGCTCTGCCCTCCGCTCTGCCTTCAGCTCTGCCTTCCTCCATGCTTCTCCTATTAGAATCGACAAAAAGCAAGCGTTCTGCACCGAGTTTGTCCCAAAAGTCGTCGTAGGCAAGAAGCTCATTTTTCGACATTGCTGATTCTTCTACAGCCTTTAGTGCTTTAGAGGTCTCGGGATTGTCCAACAGTTCTTGCGGAACTTCCTTTGTATGCTCATCTATCTCTGTCAGAAATCTAAGCCACAGCACAGCCATTTTCTTTTCTTTGATGGAATGAGCCTGGAATTTTGGCAGCTCCACGAATGTGAAATGAAGTCCGTCGATAATCTCGTCGCTATGCAGTTCGTGCACAACATTGTAGTTATGGATAAACTCATCCGGATATTCCTTCATGAAAGTCTCGTTGACAAGATTGAGCGAATATACAGGCTGTAACATTTCATACTTGCGCTTTTTGTCAAGCTGACGCACAAAAGCCTTGGAAGCATTAAACAGCACACGCTGTTTGAACGCCTCTGTCCACAGCATCTGCATTTCTACAATAAATTGCCTGTTTTTCACATCACGGCATCTCACGTCAACAATACTGTTCTTACCTACGTAAGTGTCGGGCACAAGTTCAGGCGACAGATACTCAACGCTCTTTATCTGCTCGTCATCAGCCAATGGCAGCAGGGCGTTAAGCAGACTGATGAGCAAATCCTTATGCTCACCAAATATCTTCTTGAATGTGAGGTCGGCTTTAGGGTCAAGATATCTCATAGTGGAACTATATTTATTGTTTACATATTGTTATATATGGCAAATTTACGAATAAAAATCGACAACGTTGTGGTTTTATAGATTAATTGTTGAGATGAAAATGTATATTTATATATGAATACACGTGATGAATTGAAAATTAATATTTACCTTTACAGCCAAATAAATACAATAACCGTAAAAAATGAAACCTTTCGTAAAACAAACAATCTACAACAGGTCTTTAATCAAGACACTGGGCGTGGCTTTGCTTACAGCCACACTGGGATTTGGCACACACGCAACGGCAGCTGCCAAATCCGACAACAAGAATACTGCTAAAGAAATTGAGAATTATTTCGGCGAGCGTCTGGCTGGCAAGGATGCCAAGCTCAACTGCAACGCCAAGGTAAAGACGGCTGACGTAGCCTCGTCGAGAACTATGGTTTGGGAGGCATGGAAGCGCGCCAACAACGCACAGGACAAGAACATAATGGTGAACCTGCCAAACCTGTCGGATGCCAAGACCGGCAAATGGCAGTTGCCTGCACAGCTTGAACCGAACGCCACAATGCCGTATTATTATGGCAAGAAAGTGGCAGCCGGCGAGACTGTGCCAGCCAACGGACTGCCCCTGTTTGTATACATGCACGGTTCGGGACCCAAGGCGCAGGAGTGGACAACGGGGCTGAAGCTTGCACAGATGTTCAAGGACTCGCCGTCAGCCTACTTCATACCACAGATACCAAATGAGGGCAACTACTACCGCTGGTGGCAGCAGTCGAAGCAATGGGCATGGGAGAAACTGCTGCGCATGGCTATGCTCTCGAGCGAAATAAATCCCAACCGTATATATATGTTCGGCATCTCGGAAGGCGGATACGGCTCGCAGCGTCTGGCTTCATTCTATGCCGACTATCTGGCGGCTGCCGGACCAATGGCTGGCGGCGAACCGCTGCGCAACGCTCCTGTAGAGAACTGCGCCAACATCGGATTCTCATTCCTCACCGGCGAGTACGACCAGATGTTCTTCCGCAACCGCTTCACCTACGAGACCAAACTGGCGTTTGACAGTCTGCAGGCCCTGCACCCCGACCAGTTCAAGCACCGCATCGAACTGGTGCCAAAATGCGCCCATCAGATTGACTATCGCCCCACGACACCATGGCTGAGCGAGTTCACACGCAACCCCTACCCCAAGCACATGATGTGGGAGGACTTTGCAATGCACGGACGCCACCGCCAAGGATTCTACAACCTGCGCGTAGACAAGCGCCCTGCTCTCGACTCTATGTCGCGCTCTACATACACTATGGACATCGTAGACAACACCGTAAACATCACTGTGAAGACCGTGAGATACGAGATTCTGGAGACCGACCCATACTGGCACACTATCGACATGAAGATAAAACGCCACTACTCGGAAGCCAACGACCTGCAGTTCACCGTGTTCCTCGACGAGCATCTGGTAGACATGAACCGCAAGGTAACTATTATTGTCAACGGACATAAGGTGTTTGCAGGCAAACTCAAGACAAACATTCAGAACATGGCAGAAAGCGTGGCTACATTCGGTGACCCATGCCGTATATATCCAGCGGCAGTGCAGGTGAAGCTGTAGACTACTTGTCTATCTTGCTAATCTCGCTTGCCTCCCATTCCTGCCACTGCTTCATAGCCTCCTGCCAGTCGGTCTGTTCGCCAGCAGCCACAGCGTCCTGCATTCGGGCAGCCTCGTCGCGCTCACGGTCGCGTGCACGCTTTGCCTTCATGTCGGCTATGGTCTGGTCGTCGAGTATACGTATGGCGCCACGATGTATGGCGTCATACAGTTCCTGCTCGCCAAAGGCACGTCCCGGCACGTTGAAGTCGGAGATGTTGAACTCGTATTCGACACGCAGTTTATGGCGAATCTCCTTCTGCTTGGCACGATTGGCACAGTTCTTCAGTCGCAGGAGTTTGGCAATGCCCTGAATCTCGGAATCAGAATATTTGTTTCTTCCCATACAAATTTAATAATAGTCTGAATTAATAATTTTCGTAATCAATTTTACATACATTAAAATAATGGCAATGTCCGCAGCGTTCAATGCAGACATTGCCATTGTTTTATGCTTAACAACTTGCAAAATTAGCTTATTTTGTTAAATAATCCACTTTTTAACCGCAAATATTTGTTTTGTTCGAATATAAGCTATATATTTGCGTTATCATTTTTTGATGATTTCGATTTTTACGAAATCAACAGTTATGAGGTTGGTAGCTTCCTGCACCAACCTCTTTTGTTTTTATGCCGTTGCATCATCGTGCCAAACGCAACTGAGAACGGTCGATGTCGCCCGAACCTTTCTTTGAGGTGTTGAGCGTGCGCAACGTTCCCTTCAACTCTACGTCGCCACTGCCGCGCAGGTCAATATCGGCATTGCCACAATTGATGAAGTCAAGATCGAGGTCGCCACTGCCTTGCAACGAAGCCTTCACGTCGGCTACACCTTTGAGCGTAGCGTCAAGATCGCCCGAGCCTCTGAGTGCTGCATTTGCATTGCGTGCCTTCAGCATCTTCACCTCAAGGTCGCCGCTGCCAAGCAGTTCGAAGTTTGCCACAGCACAGTCTACAGCCTGCGCTTCAACATCACCGCTGCCACGCAAGCGCAACGATATATTGTCGCACAACACCTTGCGCAGGTCGACATCACCCGAACCAGAGAGTTCTACATTGAGAGCGTCAGTGTCAATATTGCTTTGCGCTTCAAAATTGCCCGATCCTTTCAGATAGACAGAAGTAATGTCGGGCGACGATACATATACGGTGAGGCGCGCCGGACCGACTATCCTCATTCCACGACCTTTAGTTGTAACAACAAGAGTCTCGCCATTCTGCTTTATGTCGAGATTGTCTACCAGACTCTTGGTTCCCTCAATACGCACCGACGATGTCTTGCCTTGAACAAACTTTATATCAGCCGAGGTGTACGACTCAATCTTGCAGAAATAGCCAACCTTAACTACACGTTTCGCGAAAGAACGGTCTGCCTTCAGATCCTTGCTCGAATAGCATGCTATGCATGCAACACTCATCGTCACCAAGACAATGAATGAAAAGATACGTTTTGCTGTCATCATAATACTAAATATTAATTATTAATCGTATATTTGACGCAAAGCTACAAAAAAAAGTTGCAAAAATAAAAAAAAGTTGGCTGTACCATACTTAATTTGTAACTTTGCAGCCAATACATTATTATAACAATGGGCATAGAATTATTAACCGCGGCGGAAGCCGAATCACTCAAGGCATATATCAACACAGCCGAACACATTATTATTTGTTGTCATAAGTCGCCTGACGGCGATGCTATCGGATCGTCGCTCGCATGGGCCGACTATCTGCGCTCACTCGGCAAGAACCCCGAAATCATTGTGCCTGACGCTTATCCCGACTTTCTTCAGTGGATGCCCGGCACCGAGCGCATCATACGCTACGACAAGCACGCTGCCGACAAGGCCGACCCGATGCTTGCCTCAGCCGACCTCGTATTCTGCCTCGACTTCAACGGCACCGACCGTGTAGACGAGATGAAGGACGCCCTGGAGCAGTCGCCTGCCAAGAAGATAATGATCGACCACCACCTCGACCCACGCATGGACACAGTCTTGACCGTGTCGCACCCGCACATGTCGAGCACCTCCGAACTCGTGTTCCGTATAATATGGCAGTTGGGCGGATTCGAAGAGATGTCGCGCAAGTGTGCTGCATGCATATATTGCGGCATGATGACCGACACGGGCGGATTCACATACAACTCTACACGCCCCGAGATATTCTACATCGTCAGCCAACTGCTGACCAAGGGCATCGACAAGGACAAGATATACCGCAACGTGTTCAACAACTTCAGCCCATGGGCAATACGTCTGCGCGGCTATCTGATGAGCCAGAAGCTCAACGTTTTCGGCGACATTCACGCCTCTTACTTCACCATCTCGCGCCGCGACATGCGCGACTTCCACTTCATCAAGGGCGACGCTGAGGGTCTTGTCAACGAACCACTGAAGATAAAAGGCATGCGCCTGTCGGTTTCGCTGCGCGAGGACGACCGTCGCGACAACACCATCTGGGTGTCTCTGCGCTCGGTAGACGACTTCCCCTGCAACAAGATGGCAGCCGACTTCTTCAACGGTGGCGGCCACCTCAACGCCAGCGGCGGCAGACTCTACTGCTCGCTCGACGAGGCAGAACGCATAGTGAGAAATGCGTTTGAGCAATATAAAGACCTGCTCACAAAATAAAAAACGTGAAATATTGTCAACCCAAGGTGACATTACATATAATTTTTGTACTTTTGTACGATAATTAGTGATTACAATCAAATAAAAAAGAAAAAGCAATTGATGAAGACGTTAAAATTCTTAGCGCTCACACTCTTAGCCATTGTGGCTCTTGCTTCGTGTAGCGACAGCGAAACTTATGCCGACATGAAAAAGAAGGAACGCTCGGCTATAAACCGATACATTGCCAACCAAAAGATAAATGTCATATCTGAGGATGTATTCAATGCACAAAACCAGACCACTAACGTTGACAAGAACGAGTGGGTATTGTTTGACGGCACTGGAGTATATATGCAGATAGTGCGCGAGGGATGCGGCAAGAAACTGGAAAGCGGCAAAACCGAAAGGGTGCTGTGCCGATTCAACGAGTACAACATTCTCGAATCAGACTCTACACTGCAATGTTCAAACATCTACGGAAGCAACTGGCGATATGAATGCATAACAGTAAAGAACACATCTGGCACATTTTCTGGATCCATCTCCAATAAAGAATTTAGTGCTATGTACCAAACATATGGGTCAACAGCTGTTCCTTCGGGATGGTTTGTACCATTGTCTTATATCAAGCTTGGCATCCCAGCTTCAGCAACAGACGAGATTGCCAAGGTGAAACTTATCGTTCCGCACTCAATGGGACAAAGCAATGCCTCGCAGAATGTCTATCCGTGCATGTACGAGATAACATACCAGTTGGGACGATAAAACAGAATCGGCGGCCACACAACAACGGCCACCAACATACTAAAGACTAAAGTCAATCATTTAAAACATTATTACTATGACACTAATCAAGTCAATTTCAGGTATCCGCGGCACTATCGGCGGACCTACGGGCGACACTCTCAATCCGCTCGACATCGTTAAGTTTACAACTGCATACGCCACATTCATGAAGCGCAATGCCAAGACCGAAGGTCGCGGCAAGATTGTTGTAGGACGCGACGCACGTATCTCAGGCGACATGGTGCGCAACATCGTGTGCGGTACTCTTATGGGTATGGGACTTGATGTAATCGACATCGATCTCGCTACTACTCCTACCACAGAACTGGCTGTACGCTGGACAGGCGCTATGGGCGGTATCATCATAACAGCAAGCCACAACCCACGTCAGTGGAACGCTCTGAAGTTGCTCAACAGCGAGGGCGAATTCCTGACAAAGGAGAACGGCAATGAGGTTCTTGAAATTGCCGAGAAAGAAGACTTCGACTATGCCGACGTTGACCATCTGGGCCACTATACACGCGACGACTCTATGGACGCTCGTCACATCCAGAGCGTACTCGACCTCAAGTTGGCTGACGTAGAGGCTATCAAGAACGCCAAATTCAAGGTATGTGTTGACGCTATCAACAGCGTTGGTGGTGTTATCCTGCCCGAACTCCTTAAGGCTCTCGGCGTAGAGTTCACAATACTCAACGGCACACCTAACGGCGACTTCGCCCACAACCCGGAACCATTGGAGAAGAATCTTCAGGGTATCATGGACGAGATGAAGAGCGGCAAGTACGACCTCGGTATCGTTGTTGACCCCGATGTTGACCGTCTGGCTTTCATCTGCGAGAATGGCGAGATGTTCGGCGAGGAATACACACTCGTTAGCGTAGCCGACTACGTACTCTCACACACACCGGGCAACACCGTAAGCAACCTCTCTTCTACACGCGCTCTGCGTGACGTTACCGAGAAGCACGGTGGCGTTTACACAGCATCGGCAGTAGGCGAGGTCAACGTTACCACAAAGATGAAGGCTGAGCACGCCGTTATCGGCGGCGAGGGCAATGGCGGTGTAATCTATCCGGAGAGCCACTACGGCCGCGACGCATTGGTAGGTATCGCTCTGTTCCTCTCTTCACTGGCTCACAAGAAGTGCACAGCAAGCGAGTTGCGTGCTACATTCCCAAGCTATCAGATTGCCAAGAACCGCATCGACCTCACCCCGTCTACCGACATCGACGCAATCCTCGAGAAGGTGAAGGAAATGTTCAAGGATGAGAAGATTACTGACATCGACGGCGTTAAGATTGATTTCCCCGACAAGTGGGTTCACCTGCGCAAGTCGAACACCGAGCCTATCATCCGTGTATACAGCGAGGCTGCTACAATGGAAGAGGCTGACGCACTGGGCAAGAAGCTCATGCAGGTAGTTTACGACATGCAGTAATTAATATAATACAAAATGCCGCAACATCCAAAACGAAGAATGGATTGTTGCGGCATTTTCCATATCCGAACAGACATGAGCAAATCATTATTCACAGTCATAGCCGTAGCCACAGCCATGCTGATATGCACCAATGCTACAGCACAACAGACCGATGGATTCCCCTACCCTACAGTGCCCGACACATTGCGCACTGCCGAGACGCGTGCCTTGTATGTAATGGAGCACTACTGGGACCGATTCAACTTTGCCGACACAACACTCATGCGCCGTCCCGAAACGACCGAACAAGGATTTGCCAATTTCATCGACCTGCTGCCGCGTGTGGCTCCATCGACTGCCACTCTCGGCATAAAGGCATTTGCCGACCACCTCTACAACATCAAGCCAGCTAATGCTGACGACAGCAATACACCCGAACGCATACGCGAATACTTCGCCACACTGACCGAGAAATATCTCGGTGACTCCGAATCGCCGTTGCACAACGACTTGCTCTACGCTCAGTTTCTCGACGTCATGTCGGCAAATAAGTTCGCCTCAATGGCCGAACGCACACGCAACGAATACATGGCGCGCAACCTGAAGAAGAATCTTCCAGGCACCACAGCCGCCGACTTCGTGTATATCGACCGCAAGAACCAGCAACACCGGTTGTATAATCTGAAAGCAAAATACACCTTATTATATTTCTACGACCCCGACTGCGACCACTGCCACGAAACCGCCGCACAGATTGCAGCAATGCCTGAAACATCGTCGCCAGCCATCAGCGTGCTCGCCATATATCCCTATAGCGACTCCGAAATGTGGAAAACTAAGAAATCACATTTGCCCGCCACATGGAACGAAGGCTACAGTCCCGACGGACAAATCACCACCGACGACATATACTACATCAAGTCGGTACCGTCGGTATATCTGCTTGACGAACAAAAACGAGTAGTGCTGAAGAATCCAAGCATCACACTACTACAAAATACATTGAAGAAACTGACGGCAACAGCCGAAAAGTAATATTATAAAAAAACCGCGAGGCTTAATAAGCTTCGCGGTATTTGTTTTCGTCCTTATCCTCAAGCATCGAGAGATAGCTCTGATAGCGTGATGCAGCTATGTAGTGCTCTTCAACGGCTTTCAGCACGGCACAACCAGGTTCGTGAGTGTGCGTGCAGTTGTTGAAGCGGCAGTCCTTCGAGAAGTGGAATATATCCTTGAAGTAGCTTGTCAGCTCTTCAGGCTCGATGTCGAAAGTTCCGAAACCCTTGATGCCCGGAGTGTCGATAATCCATCCACCCTCGGGAAGCGGCAACATCTCTGAGAATGTAGTGGTGTGCATACCCGTGTTGTGAGCGTCGGAAATCGACGACGTGCGCAGGTTGGCATCGGGAAGGATATGATTGATGAAGGTAGACTTGCCCACACCGCTGTTGCCGCTGAGCAATGTAATCTTGTCCTTCAGCATAGGCTGTATGCTGTCCATACCCAAACCCGTAGTGGCCGACACAGCCACACACTCGTAGCCAATCGTACGATAGAGCGTCATCATCATCTCCTGATAGTGACGTTCTTCATCCGAGAGAATATCGGTCTTGTTGAACACGAGCACAGTCGGAACGCTGTAAGCCTCGGCAGTGGCAAGAAAGCGGTCGATGAAAATGGTGCTTGTCTGCGGATAGTTGACCGTGACGATAAGAAAAGCCTGATCGACATTGGCAGCAATGATGTGGCTCTGCTTGCTCAGGTTTTGCGACTTGCGTATGATATAGTTGCGACGGTCGCAAATGGCAGTAATGAAAGCCGTGCCCTCCTGATTGCGCACAATCTCCACACGGTCGCCCACAGCAACGGGATTGGTGCTGCGTATGCCTTTAAGGCGGAAGTTGCCCTTTATCTTGCAGTCTACATTCTGCGCGTCGTCAGTGCGCACAGTGTACCAGCTGCCCGTGTTCTTTATTACTAAACCTTGCATTCAATACTATACTGTCATGATTTCCTTCTGCTTTGCAGCGAGCAGGTCATCTACCTTCTTGACAAACTTGTCGTGAATCTTCTGGAGCTCGCCCTCAGCGTCCTTCTCCAAATCCTCAGACAGACCGTCCTTGATAGCCTTCTTCAGCTTGTCCTTAGTCTCCTGACGTGCGTTGCGAATCTCCACCTTAGTGCGCTCGCCAATCTTGTTGCACTGCTTGACAAGCTCCTTACGGCGCTCCTCGGTAGGCTGCGGAATGCCAAGGCGGATAATCTCGCCGTTGTTCTCGGGAGTGATACCTACATCGCTATCCATGATTGCCTTCTCAATCTCGCGGATCTGCTTCTTGTCGAAAGGACGGATAGCGATAGTGCGTGGATCGGGCACAGTAACGTTGGCTACCTGGTTCAATGGCACCATCGAACCCCATGAACTAACTCGAACGCCGTCAAGAATTGCCACGTTGGCACGTCCGGCACGGATGCGTGCAAGCTGCTCCTCAAGGTACATTGCACCCATTTCCATGCGCTCCTCGGCGCTGTTCAATGTTTCTTTTACGTCTATCATATTAATATTGTATTAGTTTCGTACAAACGTTTTTCATTATTCGATTTGCAAATTTAATGAAAATACTTGATACTACGCTACAATACAAACCAAAATTATTGCAATTATACTCCCTACATCACATTTAATATGGTTGACGCCCAAAAACACGACAATGAATATTTGCTTATATTAAAATTATTGGTAAATTTGCATAACTATGAACTAAGAGATGCATATAACTAAAACAAACTATGATAATTTTTTCTAAACGTATTTTTCTTCCGGCATTGGCGCTGATGATGCTTTCGGGCGCTGCCAATGCTGAGAATATCAGCGTGTCTACACCCAAGACATCGCTCGTAGTTGATGCCACCAAGGGCGGAGCATTCAAATTCGTGTATTATGGCGACAAGCTGACTGATGCCGACATAGCCACACTACAGGCTGGCGGAACGGCAGACAAGGACGCTTATCCGGTATATGGCATGATAGGCGAATCGGCTGCTGCACTTTCGGTGCGCCATGCCGATGGCAACATGACTCTTGAGATGGATGTAGATAGCTACACCACTACAACCGAAAAGAACGCCAAAGTGCTCAAAGTGAAGCTCAAAGACCGCGTATATCCCTTCTACGTCACCGTGTGCTACCGTGCCTACAACGATGTGGACATTATCGAAATGTGGACCGAGATAAACAACGGCGAGAAGTCTACCGTCACTCTCTCACAGTTTGACTCTGCCTATCTGCCCATACGCCGTGGCAATGTATGGATGTCGCACTTCTACGGAGCTTGGGCCAACGAGGCACAGCTGTCGGAAGAGGAGCTGAAACCAGGCACATTCGTAATTGAAAACCGCGACGGAACACGTAATGCACAGACATCACGCGGCGAAGTAATGTTCTCGCTCGACGGCAAGGGCAAGGAGAACACGGGCCGTGTGATAGGTGCCGCCATCTGCTATTCGGGCAACTACAAGCTGCGCACCGTCACCGACGAGTCGGAGTATCACCAGTTCTTCGTCGGCATTGACGAATACAACTCGGAGTATCACTTGGCTAAGGGCGAGACCTTCACCACTCCTGTCACAGCCTTCTCGTACAGCAAGGAGGGAATGAGCGGAGTGAGCCGCAACTTCCACCGTTGGGGACGCCAGTACAAACTGATGAACGGCAACGTCGAGCGCAAGATTCTGCTCAACTCTTGGGAGGGTGTTTACCTCAACATCAAAGAGCCGGAAATGGCGCAGATGATGGCAGACATCAAGTCGATGGGTGGCGAACTCTTCGTTATGGACGACGGATGGTTTGGCAATAAGTACAAACGTAGCGTTGACAACTGTGCATTGGGCGACTGGGTGGTTGACAAGAACAAGCTGCCCAATGGCATTGAGGGATTGCTTGCCAAAGCCAAGAAACAAGGCATAAAGTTCGGTATATGGCTCGAGCCGGAGATGGCGAACACAAAGAGTGAACTCTTCGAGAAACATCCCGAATGGGTTATAAAGGCTCCCCACCGCGACCTCCAGTGCGGACGCGGCGGCACACAGGTGGTGCTCGACCTCGGCAATCCTAAGGTGCAGGACTTCGTATTCCATATCGTCGACGACATGATGACGAAGTATCCCGAGATTGACTACATCAAGTGGGACGCCAACATGAACATCTCAAACCACGGTTCGCAATATCTCACAGCCAACAATCAGAGCCACCTCTTCATCGAATATCATCGTGGTTTCGAGAAGGTATTGCAGCGCATCCGTGCCAAGTATCCAGACCTTACCATCCAGGACTGTGCTTCTGGTGGCGGACGTATCAACTGGGGCACACTGCCATACTTCGACGAGTTCTGGACAAGCGACAATACCGACGCCCTGCAGCGCGTATATATGCAGTGGGGAACCAGCTATTTCTTCCCTGCCATAGCCATGGCGTCGCACATATCCAACGCTCCCAACCATCAGACAGCCCGCACTGTGCCCCTGAAGTATCGCACCGACGTAGCCATGAGCGGCCGTCTGGGCATGGAGATACAGCCTAAGGTGCTGAGCAAGGACGAGAAAGACCAGTGTCGCAAGGCTATAGCCGACTACAAGCGCATTCGCCCTATCGTGCAGTTTGGCGACCTCTACCGCCTGCAGTCGCCTTATGAGAAGAAGGGTGTGGCTTCGCTCATGTACGTGACAGACATGAAGGACAAGGCTGTGTTCTACTGGTGGAAGACCGAATCGTTCTGCAATCAGCACCTGCCGCGCATCCCAATGGCAGGACTCGACCCGCAGAAGCGCTACCGCATCACCGAGCTTAACCGCATCGACAAGACTCCGCTCGCCTTCGAGGGCAAGACGTTCTCAGGCGAATATCTCATGCAGAACGGCTTGGAAATTCCTTATGGACACAACGCCGACTGGGGCAAAGCCAACGAATGGGCAAGCCGAGTGCTGCTCCTCGAAACAGCTGAATAATAAATAGTGAAGGTTAGGAAAAAGTCCCCGTCGCTTGTGCAAGTGGCGGGGACTTTACGTCTAAATCTTACAACCTCAGTCCTACTCCAACGGTGAATGGATGCCATTCGGGAGCATACTTAGTATGCAAAAGCGGAGTGAGCGATGTGCGTGCATAAAGCATCAAGAAGCCATATCCAAGACGTGCCTCAAGATTTATGCCTACAGGATTCATGTTGACATCTCTTGTCAGCGTATGTCTCTTGCCGAGCTTATAGCGTGAACGCTCCTTTGCACGAAACTCTATGGATGGGCCGAAAGCTGCATAGACGTCTTCAGAACCGATGCGGTTGGACCATTCCAGCATTATCGGAATGCGGACGGCCCAATAGCTTAGGTAGCTTTTAGACGGACGCTCGCCATTCTCATCATCTCCAACGGCGAAAGGCTTAAAGCTTGTTATACCGTCAACGGTAGTAAGCATATAGTCGGTCTTAAAGTGATGGCTGACAAAAGCCAACGACATAGCAGCCGTCACTGCCCACGAACTGCTGCTTATAGGACACTCGAACGTACAACCTGTAAATCCCCATTCACCCGACTTGCTGTCGCGCATTTCCTTACCTTCCGACTTGACACCAAATGCCGAGCCTGCGAGCATGTTGCCACCATAGAAGAAAAACGGATAATGGCTATACTCCTGATTGCGACGCTTGTATGTCTTTCTGGGGATAAAGGGCGACGTGATATACACCTGCTCCACCTCCTGTCCGTCGACAAACTCGGTCTCTCTGACCTTCTTCATCTCCGTGCCGCACTTCTTGTACACACTTACATTCGTACGTTCACCATTTTGAGATATGGCAAACTTCTGACTGTTGAATACAAAAGTTGTGTCGTACGTGTTAGACACTGTGGCTGACTGCTGGGTGTATGTTGTGTCTTGCGCTGTGGTTGCCTCCTGTGCTAAAGCTATGGCTGGCATGAAGGTTGCCGCCAATACCAATGTTCTGATATTCATAATATACGTTTTTTAAATTTCCAAATATTTCTATTTATATTTCTTGCTATCTCTTAGTATAGCATATCGACATTATGTCGTCCGGCGACAAATCGCCTTCGATGTATATCACAGCCCCTTTGCCTCGGTCGGTATGGCTAAAGAGAATATATCTATTGTTGCCTGACGGCAGTGGTGCCATCATATAATAGCCACTTGCTATTCGTCCGTCGTCCACTACCTCACGAATCTTCTTAGCAGCCCGGCGATCGGTCTTCAGGATGTTGTTGATGCTTGCTGCATATTTGTTATTATATGTAAGGCTCTTGTATATGGCCAGTTGATAGCCTCGGAGCTTGGTGTTATGCATCACCACCATTTTGCAACCCTTAGAATGACCGTACTGCTGGAATATGCCATTAACGGCAAGTCCATCCTGTGCGTGGCACGGAAGCATAACGCACAACGTCATGACAAACAGAAGACCCATCCTGGCTGCAATCAGCGGAGGTTTGCATATGATATCAAATAGTTTATGCATAATGTAAATGGTTTTAATTGTTGTCAAATGTTATTGCATCAGGTCGAGTGCGCTGAACGGATCGTCGTTCTCTGCCGAGACAGTCTGTAGTGCGTCATCCACCTGCTCGTTTATCACTTCTTGGTTGGTATATACCTTTCCGTCTATGACAGCATAGTTTTGCGGTTCCGGGGCGAAAGCTTTGTTCATCGACGGCACAAGCATCACTATGACAATAGCTACAGCAGCCACAGCTGACGAAATCCATATGCGGGGTCGATGCATGGCTCGCTGCAAAGTGGTGCTGCGCTGTTCATCCACAAAACAAAACAAAGCTCGCAGCGGTCGCCACTCTTCAGGTATGTCGTCTCCGGCAAGCCGAAACCACGTGCGCAACGTAGCCTCCTCCTCGTTAGTGGTATCGCCCGACATATATCTGTCGATAAGCATCCGAATGTCGGTTTCGTGCAATTTTGGCTTTATATCTTTTATCATGTTCCGACTCCTTTCATCATTATTTTAATGTAAGTCTCGCGTATCTTGATTCGTGCTCTTGAGAGGTTTCGCCTGAGATTATCAGCAGTACATCCCGTTATCAGCATTATCTCGTCAGCGGTATAGCCTTCTATCTCCTTCATGCGGAATATCTGCTGTTGCAGAGGTGGCAACTGTGCAACGATGTCGCGGATTAACCTTGTCTCGTCACGGAGTTCCGCCCGCCGGTCGTCCACAGCTATGTCCACTTTGTCGGGCATTGCTGCTGTATGACTCTCGTGTCGCTGTTGGTCAAGATACAGATTGTGAATCATTGTCATGGCAAGCGACTTGAGCCGACCTCCTGAATCGAGCCTTGAACGCTTGTCCCAAAGGCGCAACATCACCTCCTGCACAAGGTCCTCGGCATTGTCCTCTGACTTTGTGACACTCAGCGCATAGCCTAACAGCTCGTCGCGCATGGGCAGGATGATATGGTTAAATTCGCTTGGTTTCATTTCTCTTACATAGATATAACGTATGAAACGAAAAAATCGGACATGCTGTTCAATATTTTTATTAGAATATATCTCTCCTATTTCCCAATAAACAAAAAAAAGGCTTTACATTAGATTGTAGAGAACTTGGTTCTCGTTACATCTAATGTAAAGCCTTTTATCTTAAAACTCGAAATTCTAAATTACAATGTCTTTCCGATTTTTTGTGCTTCTTCTGCCACCATATTAGTAAGCTCCACAAACTGCTGCACTGAGAGTTGTTCGGGACGCTTGGTCATGATGTCTTGAGCATAGAATTCGGGAGAAGCTGAACCTCCGAATATCTGGCGCAATGATACACGCAGCATCTTGCGGCGCTGATTGAACACAGTCTTCACCACGCGCTTGAACAGACGCTCGTCGCATCCAAGATCCATCACCTCATTGCGTGTCATGCGTATTACGGCACTCTTCACCTTTGGAGGCGGATTGAACACTGTCTCGTCGACGGTGAAGAGATACTCCACGTCGTACCATGCCTGAATCAGTACCGACAATATTCCATAGGCCTTGTTGCCCGGAGCCGATGCAATACGCAGAGCCACCTCGCGCTGTATCATACCCGTACAGCAAGGTATCAGCTCCTTGTAGTCGAGCATCTTGAAGAATATCTGCGACGAAATGTCGTAGGGAT